>Ga0209500_10000911_pt1 | contig 23579 bp, 43 predicted proteins | sample S_140212_EF_Meta_FD_187323 | JGI IMG/M metagenome (GOLD analysis project Ga0209500, IMG submission 187323) | Freshwater microbial communities from Lake Simoncouche, Canada to study carbon cycling - S_140212_EF_MetaG (SPAdes) (version 2) | ecosystem: Environmental > Aquatic > Freshwater > Lake ...
ATTTGGTTGAAAGTTTATTGCCAGATATGGTTCGTCACAATGAATCTTGTTTCTTTTGGCACTTTAATCTTAAAGATATAAGTTCATCTAAAGAAGAACTTTATACCAAAGAAAGAGATAAGTTTATTGAAGATAAGTTTAAATGTGACGACTTTGATACCTTGTGGAAAGTTAATTTTGAAATGCCAAATGGAACTAAAATGGAAGCAGAAATTAAAAACGAAGTATGGTTCAAGGAAAATGAAGAACATCAAATTTCACCATTTGCGTTTGTGTTTGATGCTCCGCTTGCCTCTGGTTATATGTATAGCAAAGTTAGTTTCTCAAAGGCAGAATAAGTTTATAAAGGAGTATACGATGAATGATTTTACAAGACACATTAATTCTTTTCTTGGTAGACAGCGTGGCCAGAACATGAAGTTGGCAACGGAGATATCAGAAAATCTATCAGTAGAAAGTCAGGAGAGATTATTTAGAGTCTTTCAAGATTTAGAAAGCGAAGTTAATTCTGCTAATCGTAAATCAATGAACTTTGGAATTATAAGATAAAGGAGTATATGATGGACTTGAATAATTATAAATTTATTAATGCAGAAGATGGAATCTATTCTGTTCCTTTAGCTAAGTGGAAGAAATATCTAAAGTTAGTTTTAGCTTACAAACTATCATTGCTTAAGAAAAACCCATTGCAAGAACCTGTTTTATTTTCAAAAGATATTAAGCTTGTAGCACATAATATTTTTGAACTTAATAAGTTAACATTAGATGATTGCGTTGATGTAGTAAAAGAAGAACTTATAAAGCTTGAAACAAGCAAGGTGGAAGTATGAAAGATGTGTGGCTTAATGGAGTAAGATACAATCTTTCTTCTAATGATGAAATTTTCATTGGTGATCAAGTGTATAACCCTCTTAGTGGTTGTATAATGGGAATTGATGAAGAAGATGATTTAGAGTATGTAAATGAGACTTATTACAAAATAGAAGTAATACCAATGCCACCAATACCAAGGCCAAAGTTTTTTAAATACTAAAGGTTAAATTATGATAAATTTTTACCAAGCTTATGGTGTAACAAAAAACTTAAGAACACCTGGTGCAAAATACAAAGTTGAAGTTGCTGGTGTAACATACATTATTAATTGTGAACAAATTTCCGTTGGTGATGAAGCGTATAGCCCTCTTAATGGTTGTATAGTAGAAATTGATGAAGTAGATAACTTAAAGCTTGTAAATAAGAATTGTTATAAAATAGAAGCAAAAGCAGCAAAAGCAGAAACAAAAGTAAGGCCAAAGTTTTTTAAATACTAAAGGAGAATAGTTATGGGTACAAGATCAATGCACTTATTTCCGCAAGCTGCGGGTTATGTTGGACAATATTTACAGTTTGATGGATATCCATCAAACCAGATGTACCGAATAATGTCAGAGATGAAATTATTATCTAATATAGGTGATAAAAAAATTCCTAATAAGTTTAAATTAGATTATTTAGAAGCGTATTATAGTTTCAGATCATATGATTCACAGCATAGCATTAGAGGTGGAACTTATTGTTGTTCTCTTTATCCTTTTAATGAATATAATCCCGATACTGGAAACTACAAAGGATTTGATGAACAAGAAATTGAAACACAATTAAGTTTAAAAGAAGCTGTTGCAAATATGTTTGTTGAATATCTTTATGAATGGATTATTGATATAGAAGAACCAGAATTAAGGATTACACATATAACCACAGGCAATGCAATTAAATTTAAAATTAAAGATTTAGCTAATGAAAGAAATAGAGAATCAGTTATACAAAGCATTGAAGAGTTTTCAGAAAAGACAGAAATTGATTTAGAAGCATTAGAAGAAGAACATTTTTTTGGCAGCTAAAAGGAGCTAACAATGAGTATAGATAGCAAAAGATTAAACAGAAGTCAGAAATCATCTTATTTAGTTTGTAGAGATATTATAGAATTAAAAGATGACATGAATAATGATAATTATGAATTAATATGTTCTATTTTATTTGGTGATTATTGGACACAATACAATAATCTAACAAATGAAGAAATAAAACTTGAGTTTGATGATATGCTAGCTATGGAAGATGAATATAAGAAGGAAATAATTGAAGAATTATTTATACGATTATTTCCAGAGGAAGCTGAAAAGCCCATAATAGATTTTTCTGAGTTTGGAAAGAAAAAGCTAAAGAAAATTTAAATTTTGATACTCTTGAAACCGATATAGTAGTAGTAGAAGAAGTAAGGAGTTTATCATGGTAGCGTTAAAACTTTGGATACCAGAAGAATATCACATTAAATGGTTGAAGGAAATTTTTGAATTTTTAAAAGAAGGTGGCAATTGGATAGCCCCTGCAACGAATCACATATTTGAAAAAAGAGGTAATACTTTGGTATGGAAAAACCATGATGTTATGGAAGATGAACATGAGATATATGCTCGTTCATTAATAATTGGTAAGTATTTTGGATTAGAAGTAATTAAGGAAAACAAAAATGATTAACGAAGAAGAAATCAAACATCTTATAAAATTGAATAAGAATGATCTTGCTGCACTTGCAATAAAGCAAAATGAAGATGAGTTGCAAAGACTGCGTGATGAAGTGAAGAAACTTACTGAAGAAGTCCGAAGAATTAAAGGAGATTATTTATGAAAAAGTTTACCAGCAAAGAGAAGATTGCCCTTTTGATGGCAGAGGATATACTTGACATCAAAGAATCTATTTCTGAAAAAGATTATAAACTTATATTTGATATTCTAATGGGGGGAGAAAAATACAAGCCTTATGCTGAGTTAAGTAAGCATGAAATTGATGAAGAGTTTAATAAGAGGTACGATGATATTATTTTTAATACTGAAGCTTTAGCTTTGGCTCATGTGTTAAATGGCGAACCTATTGATCTTTTGAAAATTTAACAAGGAGATAATGATGAAAGATAGAGTAAGTTCTAATGTGGCGTATGAGACACTTGAAAACGCATCTGTTTTTGGTGTTAAGAGAATCCCAAAGAGCAAGTATGATTATGGTGATGATGAAACAATAGGCTTATGTTTAAAGCGTAAGAATGGAAATATTTTTGAAGGTGATCCTAATGATAAATTTGGAATTTTCTTAGGTAAGAAAGACAGTAAGTTTATTATTGGAGTTAATAATCTTGGAAGCAAGCTTAATTTTTCTGCTTGTGAAACATTTGATTCATTGGAAGAAATGATTGAAGAATGGGTACTTGATTAAGGAGATTATAAATGTTTGATATACCTGCATATGTTAATTTTGTAGAATTAAATGAATACGAGGTTTCGTTTTCAATTAAAAAACCTTACACTAATTCTAAGGAGATTGTTAAGGCAAGTTCATCGATTGCTGCTAGGAACATTATAGAGGCACAGTATGGAAAAGAAAAAATAACTATTCGTTCTGTGCGTCAAATAAAGTGATTTTCAAGTGAACAAGCTGGTGTAACAGAAATTTTATTCTGGGCGTGTATTAAAGTATGTTACACCAGTTTGCATTTTTTAAATTTAAAGAGAAGTATATTCGATATAAGTATAAGCACGAAATATACAATTAGGAAATATAAGATGTTTGACAAGAAAAAAGATTTTATCAGTTTAAATTCATCGATACCTACAATTAATCCAGATAAAGCTTATGAAATATTCATGGATGAAGTATCAAACAATCCAAATTTAAATAACATTAAACTGTTTATAACAATATTAAGTAAATCGGATTATTGTTTGAAGAGATATCATAAATTTATTTCTTCATCTGAATCATATATTAAGAAATTATTTTTTCAAAGAAATAAAAATTACGAAAATCTAATTTTAACTAAAAAAGTTAAGGATGATTATTCTAATAATTACTTTAATTGTTTTTTACAAGAACCAGATGATTTAAGAAAAGAAATATTTGCTACTGAAGATATCGGTATTGTTTACGATTATTTACAAGGGTTTTTTTCAAAGATACATAAAAAAAATGAACTATTTATGTTTGTAAATGTTTTAGTCAAATTATTTTCAAGAGGTTCAAAAAACAAAGATGAAATTAATTACATAGTAAAATTGTCTAACCTTGTTAATCGAAGAATGTATGAACTAGAAGAATTTTTATATGAAGATGGAAATGAAGATAATTTAATTGATTATGCTAATAATCATAAGTTTTCAAATGAAAAAATAATTAATTCAATAATTAAAAAGGGAAAAGAATATAATTCTTTTTATAGATTAGAAAGACATATCGCTCTATTGTTTTCTGATAAAACGAAAGTTAAAAACATACCTTGTGTTGAAAAACTATTCATTGAAGGTTTAGAATTTTCAAAAGACGCTTCTTACATAAACACTTTAATGTTTTATACAAAAACATTAATTGTTTCAAAAGACTTTGCTGTAATTCCATTTTTTGAAGGAATTAATATATTAAGCAATTCTATAACTAGGATTCCTGCTGTTATATGTCCTTTTCTTCAAGATATTTATAGTTTTTGTTTTAGAACAACTCTTCCTGTTGAATGGGATAAAATTGAAAGATTAGAATTAAGCAAAGAACAATATTTTATTGAATCATATATTGTTAGTTCAGATTTAAAAATTCAATATATACAACATTTTAATCTATCTAATGACATTGAAATTAAAGATAGTATTATTAAATCTAATGATTGTACTTTGGCATATAAATATTCTAATGTGTTTAACAAAAGGATACCAGAAGCAGAAATTACTATTAGTAGAGATTATATCTTAGCAACTTCTTATGCGTTAGAAAGAAAAGTAAGGATGCCAATAGCAGAAAGTATGATGTCGGGTAATGTAAATAGATTCAAAGAGTATTTAAATATGCTTAATGGTTTACACCCAGATGGAATAGAAAGGGTAAATAAGAAATTAGAAAGACAGATATTATGCGATACTGATTTATCTATGGTTTATGTTAATACAACAAAGAAGAATTTTATTGCTCTTGAAAATAGATTTTTAAAAGGTTTAGTTTTAAGCCAAGACATGAAAGGAAATATTAAATCAGTTACTACATCAATAGTTAACATTGTTAATTATTCTAAAATCATTAACAGAAGAATTAAAAGGATGGAAAATGTTATCTTTGGCGTTTTAGAAAAAATCAATTTTTATTTAGTTGATATTTATGATAAAGGATTAAGCACAGATAAAAACTACTTGGATTATTTTGTCTTGTATAAAACACTTAAACTTAATTTGATTAGTTACATTGTTAATGTTGTTAAAAAACCTCTTGTTGAGGCTGATGATTCTGTATTGAAGAACGAACCTAATTACATTAAATTTAAGGAAAGATATGAAGAAGAAAGAACTGCCAGAGGTACGAGACAAAGAAGGAAATCTAATAGAGTTAATACACACCAACAAAGCCAAAGTGGGCAGGGGCAACAAACACTTGTTGGAGAAGATACCAATCTATAGCTGCGGAGATGGTGAATGGTATTACGAAAAGAAAGACATTGATAGTCTAGCATAGTTTACAGATTTTTTACCCAAGAGATAATTAAAATGAAATTTGACATTGATATGTTTACTGAATCTTTACTTACTAAAATAAGTCCTTTTATAGATAAGTTAATTAATAAAGAATCTTTAGATTGCAATAAGTTTATGCGTACCGTTGACGCATTTATTTATGAAATAACAGGAGATGAACTTATTCTTGATAGATATATAGATTCAAAAAAAAATGAAAGATTAGAAACATTCAAATTGTTTATTGAAAAACTACAAGAAAAAGCAGAGGAATTCACTAATTCATTAAATGATGAATTAGTTGAAGATAAATTAATTTATAATCCCCACGCATTAATTTCATCTTACATTATTTATTTAATTATGGGTCATATGATAACCATGTACCCAGAAAAATTCCAATCAGAAAATGAATTGTATTCTAATAAAAATTATTAAATATTAAAACATTATAAACCGATATAAGAGCATGGAGGATAAGAATATGGCAGAACCAATGGCTCATGCACTTTCTAGTGCAAAAAAATTCGGTGGTGTATGGGAAGATTATATTACAATCCATGAAAAAATGGACTGTAGTAAAAAATACTGTGGTGACAATCGCCATAGAACATTAACCCATAATCACTTCTGGATACATGAAGTGATGGAAGTAATTTTCGGAAAATACATTGTAAATTCCGATGGTAAAAATGTAAGCATATACAAAATATGCGAACAACACATTGAAGAAGATTTCAAGTTTAAATTTTTTCCAAATGTGATGGATTACTTATGTGAGATGAAACTTGCTGGCTGGATGAACAACGCTATGGGTTCTATACCAAAAACTAAAGAGAATGTTTACAATCCAATTCCTAAAACAATAGAATTTACCTTGAAAGGATAATGAAATGAAAAATAATTCAAAGGAAGTTGAATCAATGGAAAAAACAGAAATGAAATCATTTTGTACATTACTTTTACAAAAAGTACCTAATCTTGGTAAAGCATCTTGTAGTTATCGAGGTACTGGCGATTCGTTTGAAGAGTTTGATGAACAATGTTTATACGATACAAAAGGTGCTGAGATTGAATGGAGTAGTAGTGATATAAGTAAAGCTTTAGAAGATTTATTTTGGGCAATTATTCAATATGATGGCAGGGGATATTTTGACAATGATGGTTCAAGGGGTGAAATTGTTATTGATTTCTTAAAAGGAACTGTAAATGTTCAAGTTTATGATTATCAATTAATTGAAAATGATGCAGGAGATAATCAATACGATGATTTACTTGTACCACTTAAAAAGAAGCCTGTTGAATTTAGTTCATTTGTTAAAAAGACAAAAGTTAAAAAGACAAAGTAATTAGGAATTAAACAATGAACGATGTTTTTAATAAGTTAATGAAGAATGGATGGTGTCCTGTTCCTTACAAACACCATCCAAAACACATTAAGGAATCTATTAAAGCTGCTAATTTTAGACCACAAGCCAAACAATGCTTTGCAAATGCTCAAAGGGTTGTAATGCAGGATTTGCATAAGTTAAGATATGCAGAAGGAATAGTAGTTACTTCTATAGGACTTCCAATTGCTCATGCTTGGGTAGTAGATGAAAATGATATTCACCATGATATAACTTTATCTTCTATGCCAAAAGTGTTGTGCTGTAAGATATATGAAAAAACAGATGTAATCGCTAGTATTCTATCTAATCGCAAGTATTTTACACCTATTAATGATGAATGGCTTAATATTGTACAAACAGCAATTTTTTACAATATAAACACAGATGGTCTTTCAACGGAACAAATAAAAGATGAAATTTTAAAAGCTTCAAATTATTTACAAAATAAATTAAAAAGTGTAGGTGTTTAAAAAATTTGTAATCTACTTTAAAAATTAATTATATGCTTGATTAGTAAAAACGATTTAGATAATATGATAAATAGATTTTTGCAGATGTGGCGGAACAGGCAGACGCAAGGGACTTAAAATCCCTCGATGGCAACATCATGTGGGTTCAATTCCCACCATCTGCATTTAAAAAAATTAAAGTATTATAAATTTAAGTACGATAATAAAACAAGTACGATAATAAACAAGAGGTATTAATCATGAAAAAGATTATGTTCATATTGTTGTTTGCTTGTGGGTGTGCAAACAATCCAAGGTATGCAGTAACTACCGAAGCAAGAACCACTTATTTTCCTTATGCTCAACAAAACATTGAAAAGGTTGATTTAAGCGTTCAATTTAAAAAAGAGTGGTAAATTAAATTTTAGCAAATATAAAACCGATATAAAGATATAACGCAAAGGAAAAAAGATGACAATGAAACTTCAAATGTCTGATGATCAAGAAAAGCATTTTATTGCACAGGTTAATAATATATTATCTGAAGAATCAGCAGTCTACATGCAGATTAGCAAAATTAAGGATTTTATTGCTGGTTTAGAAAAAACTATGGTTATCTCTGGTAGTTTTCAAGTTGCAATAATTAAAATGGAGTTAGAATTAATTCATTGTTTAAGTAGTATCAAAAAAGAAGTTTATGATTATGTATTTAATAAAACTTTTTACAAAAAACATAGTTGGCAAAATGTAAATTATTACGCAAATTCTCTTTTAAGTTCTAATTCTTGTAAGCAAAATGAAAGTATTTCAAAAGATGAAATTAAAAAATATTTCAATAACTTCTTTCGTTTTAATCCTTATAGTGGTGAACTGTTTAAAAGTTGGAGTTTTAGAAATCATGCTAGTGTAGAAATGTGGGAAAGTTTTATTGTAGGTAATATTGGAAATGAATCTTTTGAAACAAAACAAAAGGGTGCAAATATTATTATTTCCCCTAAAGCTTATCGTGAAATTAAATTTAAGTTAATCAAGAAATTAATTAAAGATATTAGAAACAAAGATAATGATTTATTTAGAAAAGCATTTATGAACTTTCCAGAGCTAATTAGAGTAAAAGAATATAGAATAATTAAAGATGTAGAACTTTTATTTTCTGATAAAGATTTCAAAGATGACTTTGTTAAGAAAAACCATACCTTGTTTAACAGTAGATTTTTAAAATCATTTGAAACATCTATTTACAATCGTGACAAAGAATTATTTACTGCTGAAGAATTAACTTCATTAATTAATGAATCTAGTGTTAAAAAAGATGAAAAGATTTGGCTTAAATATTAAGGATTAAGTTTATGAACGCACAAGAATCTTATCATTATGCTTCTCATTATTTATACAAACCTTGCCCATTAAATGAAGCTGCAATTGCTACAAGTGCAGAATATTCTTATCTTTATGCAAGAAATATTTTAAAAGAACCTTTTCCAAAAGGTGAAGCTGCAATAGCTACAGATGCAGAACATTCTTATCTTTATGCAAAAAATATTTTAAAAGCACCTTTTCCTTTAGGTGAAGCTGCGATAGCTACAAATTACCTTCGTTCTTATGAATATGCTTATGATGTTTTAGAAGCAGCTTTTCCATTAGGTGAACCTGCGATTGCTACAGATGGAAATCGTTCTCTTTATTATGCAAAATATGTGATTAAAGCACCATTTCCATTAGGCGAACCTGCGATTGCTACAGATGGACATTATTGTTATGAATATGCAAAAAATTCTTATGAATATGCACGATATGTTTTAAAAGCACCATTTCCATTAGGTGAAGCTGCAATAGCTACAAATTCAGAATATTCTTATTATTATGCAAAAGATATACTTAAAGCACCTTTTCCTTTAGGTGAAGCTGAAATAGCTAAAGAATCATTTTATTCTCTTGCTTATAATTTAGAAGTTTTAAAAACACCATCGGATGAAAAGGAAATAGCTTGTAGTGCAGAATATTCTAATCATTATGCATATTTTATTTTACAAGCACCTTTTCCATTAGGTGAAGCTGTGATAGCTACAAGTGCAGAATGTTCTCTTTATTATGCAACATATGTATTACAAGCACCTTTTCCATTAGGTGAAGCTGTGATAGCTACAAATGCTCAATATTCTTATGAATATGCAAGAGATGTACTTAAAGCACCTTTTCCATTAGGTGAAGAGGCTATAGCTACAAGTGCAGAATGGTCTTTTTCGTATGCAAAATATGTTTTAAAAACAACTTTTAGATTAGGTGAAGCTGTAATTACTAAAAATGCAGGGATTTTAAAAAAATACAGAAGGTTGAAGCTAAAACCCCCAAGACCATTATTTTTTAAATATTAAGGATTAAGTTTATGAACGATTATGAATCTTATTATCATGCTTTAAATATGTTACAAGCACCTTATCCAGAAGGTGAAGCTGTGATAGCTACAAGTGCGGAATTGTCTTTTAAGTATGCAAGAGATGTTTTAAAAGCAGCTTTTCTTTTAGGTGAAGCTGTGATAGCTACAAGTGCAGAATATTCTTATAAGTATGCTTTAGAAGTTTTAAATGCACCTTTTCCATTAGGTGAAGCTGCTATAGCTACAAGTTTTAGTTTGTCATATGTTTATGCAATATATGTTTTAAAAGCACCTTTTCCATTAGGTGAAGCTGCAATAGCTACAAGTTCACAGTATTCTTTTCATTATGCAAAATATATTAAAGGAAGATTTATTTTAGGTGAACCTGCTATAGCTCAAAGTTTAATTGGTTCTTTAAATTATGCAAAAGATATACTTAAAGCACCTTTTCCATTAGGTGAAAAGATAATGTCTGAAAATAGAATTATCTATAAACAATATAGAAAGTTATTTCCAAAAAAACCAAAGCCATCATTTTTTACATATTAAGGATTAGTTAATGAATGCTTTTACTGGAAAATCTTTAGCTGTACTAGCTGCAAATGCAGAATGGTCTTTTCTTTACGCAAGAAATTTTTTAAAAGCACCTTTTCCAGAAGGTGAAGCTGCTATAACTACAAGTGCAGAATGGTCGTATTTTTATGCAAGAAGTGTATTAGACGCACCTTGGCCAAAAGGTGAAGCTGTAATAGCTACAAGTGCAGAATGGTCTTATAAATATGCAAGATATATATTAAAAGCACCTTGGCCAGAAGGTGAAGCTGTGATAGCTAAAGATGCACAATGGTCTTATCACTATGCTTTATATGTATTAAAAGCAGCTTGGCCAGAAGGTGAAGCTGCGATAGCTACAAAATCAGCAGTTGCATATCACTATGCAAAAGAAGTTTTAGAAGCACCTTTTCCATTAGGTGAAAAGGTTATAGCTAAAGATGGAGTTTATTATAAACAATACAGAATGTTATTTACAAGACCAGCATTTTTTACATATTAAGGATTAGTTAATGAACGCAAAAGAAGCTTATGAATATGCAAGAGATGTACTTCAAGCACCTTGGCCAGAAGGTGAATGGATAATAGCTACAAACGCTCAATATTCTTATGACTATGCAGAATGTGTTTTAAAAGCACCTTTTCCACAAGGTGAAAAGATAATAGCTACAAGTTCTAACTTGTCATATTGGTATGCAAAAGAAATATTAAAAGCACCTTTTATATTAGGTGAAGCTGCAATTGTAAGAAGTGCAACTAATTCTCTTCATTATGCTTTTCGTGTTTTAAAAAAACCTTTTAAAAAAGGCGAAAAGGCAATAGCTACAAGTTCTTTAGAATCTTATTGTTATGCAAAAGATGTTTTAAAAAAATCTTTTCCTTTAGGTGAAGCTGCAATAGCTACAAATGCACTTCATTCTTATAAATATGCAAGATTTGTACTTGGAAAACCTTTTCCATTAGGTGAAGCTGTAATAGCTACAAATAAAAATCTTAGAATAGTGTATAGAGATTTTTTCCCAGTTAAACCAGAACGAATGAAACCAAGACCAGCATTTTTTAAATATTAAGGATTAATTTAATGAACGCAAAAGAAGCTTATGAATATGCTTTAAACAGAAAAGCACCTTTTTCAAATGGTGAAGCTGCGATTGCTACAAGTTCTTTAGAATCTTATTGTTATGCAAGATTTGTACTAGGAAAACCTTTTCCGTTAGGCGAAGCTGCGATTGCTACAGATGCAGAATGGTCGTATCTTTATGCAAAAGAAATATTAAAAGGTGCTTTTCCATTAGGTGAAGCTATGATAGCTAAGTGTCCATTTGATTCTTATGGTTATGCGATGCACATTTTAGAAACACCTTTTCCATTAGGTGAAAAAGCGATAGCTAAAAATGCACAATGTTCTTATCTTTATGCACACAATGTTTTACAAGCACCTTTTCCATTAGGTGAAGCTGTAATAGCTACAGATTCACTTCATTCTTATCGTTATGCGGTAAATGTTTTAAAAGCACCTTTTCGATTAGGTGAAAAAGTGATTGCCAAGTGTTCTGTATCTTCCTTCGATTATGCACGATATGTTTTAAAAGCACCTTTTCCATTAGGTGAACGCATAATATTTAAAATGGGAACTGAATTTATGCAAAATAAATATAAAGAGTTATTTCCACCTAAACCAAAACCAGCTTTTTTTAAATATTAAGGATTAATATAATGATAAAACATAGTGAAGGTTTGTCACCTTGGTTATTAATAAAAATTATAATTAAAGTATTTTTTCCTTGGGTTGAAAATATAATAGCTAATAGTTCAGAATGGTCTTTTTGGTATGCAAGAGATATTTTAGAAGCACCTTTTCCATTAGGTGAAAAATCGATAGCTACAAATGCAATACTTTCTTTTAAGTATGCAGAAGATATACTTAAAGCACCTTTTCTAAAAGGTGAAGCTGCAATAGGTACAGATGAACAATTGTCTTATAAATATGCAAAACATATACTTAAAGCACCTTTTCTAAAAGGTGAAGCTGCAAGTGCGGAATGTTCTTATCGCTTTGCAAAAGATGTTTTAGAAGCACCTTTTCCATTAGGTGAAGCTACGATAGCTACAAATGCAAAATGGTCTTACAATTATGCACAATACATTTTATACAAACCTTTTCCTTTAGGTGAAGCTGCGATAGCTACAGATGCACAATATTCTTATCATTATGCAAAAGATGTTTTAAAAAAATCTTTTCCTTTAGGTGAAGCTGCGATAGCTACAGATGCACAATATTCTTATCATTATGCAAAAGATGTTTTAAAAAAATCTTTTCCTTTAGGTGAAGCTGCGATAGCTACAGATGCAATATATTCTTCTTGGTATGCACAATATGTACTTAGAAAACCTTTTTCAGAAGGTGAAGATGCGATAGCTACATCTGATGTGAAAGAAGAGTACAGAAAAGTATTTCCATTTAGATTAAGACCAGCATTTTTTAAATATTAAGGATTAATATAATGAACGCAAAAGAAATTAAGGAAATAGCTAAAGATGCAGAAAAATCTTATCGTTATGCAGCAAATGTTTTACAAAAACCTTTTCCAAAAGGTGAAGCTGTAATAGCTACAAGTCCAGAATATTCTTTTTACTATGCAAGTGATGTTTTAGACGCACCTTTTCCAAAAGGTGAAGCTGCGATAGCTACAGATACAGAATTTTCTTATCGTTATGCAAGAAATGTTTTAAAAGAACCTTTTTTTCTAGGCGAAGCTGCAATTGCTAGACAAGCAGAATATTCTTACAATTATGCAATGGATGTTTTAAATGAACCTTTTCCAGAAGGTGAAGCTGCAATAGCTAAAAGTTCGTATTATTCTTTTATTTATGCAAAATGGATTTTAAGAAAACCTTTTCCTTTAGGTGAAGCTGCGATAGCTACAAGTGCAGAATATTCTTGTAGTTATGCAATAGATGTTTTAAAAGCACCTTTTAGATTAGGCGAAGCTCAGATATTTAAAAGTAAACCCAAATACAATTATTACATAAAATTCTTTCCAATTAAGAAAAGACCAGCATTTTTTAAATATTAAGGAGTTAAGTTCCGATATATAAGCAGAAGGATTTTATCATTATTCAAGGAGGATAAGAAATGGATAAGCAATCAGGATTGGTGTTGAAGCGTAAAAATGGTGAGGGTTTTTATGTTGGCGATGCTTTCATAAAAATAATAGAGGTTAAAAATAACTCTGTTAGGTTAGTTATAGTTGCACCTGACGATATAAAGATACTTAGAGAAGAACTACTTAAAAAAGCAGAATAAACATGAACTTTTTACAAGATTTGTTTTTTGGATTTTGTGTAATCTACATTTCTGTAGTTTTACCTATTACTTTTTGTGTTGCGTTTGTGTCTGTAATCATTAGTATTATTAATTATTAATTAAGGAGAATTAAGATGTCTAGTGCTTGTGCAAATATAGTAATTAAAGAAACTGCTCTATCTTTCAAAGAAGGCAGCAGCGATAAGGTTTACTATGTTACTGTAGAAAAATTAGAAAATGATAAATGTGTGGTAAACTTTGCCTTTGGAAGAAGGGGCAATACTTTACAGACTGGAACTAAAACAAATGAACCTGTCGAGTGGCGTGTAGCAGAAATGATTTTTGACAAGCTAGTTGAAGAGAAAATGAAAAAAGGATATAAAGGTGCTATAATTTCTAATTTAACTTCAATAAGAGAAGTAGAAGGCAGTAAATCATCTTCTAAAGTTATACCAGTAATTAAAACTGAAGAATTAGCAGTAAGTAAATGTGTATTGCTTAATGCTATAAAAGAAGAACAAGTACATGAACTTATGAACAATGATGATTGGATGATACAAGAAAAAATGGATGGTGTTAGGTATATGTTGGAATTTAGAAAAGTTTTTCCTGGTGCTAGTTTCAAGGGTTATAATCGAAAAGGTAAAGAAGTTCCAGTAAGTCAAGAAATAAAAGATGAATTTGAAAATTTTGATGAATATTTACCACCAAGTTGTTTTCTTGATGGTGAACTTATCGGTAAAACATTTTATGTTTTTGATATACTTAGCATGGATGGAGATTTAAGAGAACAAAGCTGTGGAAAGCGATACAACTTATTAGCTGAATATATTAATAAATATTTTCGCAAAAGTAAATATATTAAACTTGTTGGGGCATATGGTACAAAGGAAGAAAAAGAAAAATTATTTAATGATTCAATAGCAAAAGAAGGTGTTGTATTTAAGCGTAAGAGTGCTACTTACCATGTAGGTAGGCCAGCAAGTGGTGGCGACTATTTAAAATTTAAATTTTGTGAGTATTGTACCTGTCTTGTTACTAGCGTAAGTAATAAAAGAAGTGTTGGTATTGGTCTTATGAATGGTAGTAATGTTGTTGAAGTTGGTAATGTTACCATCCCAGTTAATTATGAAATTCCAACTGTTGGAAAATATATAGAAGTTAAATATCTTTATGCTTTCCCTGGTGGAAGTTTAATTCAGCCAGTTTATCTTGGTGAAAGAGATGATGTTGAAGTAGATACTATTGATAGTATTAAATATAAAAATTCTGAAGATGTTGAAGATTAGGAGATTTATGTTAATATATTTATATGCTATCATGCCTGCTTTGCTCACATTGTTTTTTACATTTAGCGTTATGTTAAGTATAGCAGCGTTTTTTTGGTTTTTGTTAATGGAACACTTTGCTTATGTTAAGTTTGTTCGTGAGTGGAAGAAGTCAAGAAGGTAATTTTTACATTTTTTAGAAAGAAGGTTGCGATGAAGTCTTTTATTATCGGTTTGATTGTTTTGCTAGGAATTAGTAGCTATGCAGATGCACAATTTTTTGTTGTGCAACCGCAAGTAAGATATTACAACAATGGTTATAATTATAACTATGGTTATAACTATCGTTTAAACAACTATGGTTTTAACAATGGTTATGGTTTTAATAATGGTTACAACAACTATGGTTATAACAATGGTTATAACTATGGGTATTTGTATGGTCAAAATAATAATTGGTACAATAATGGATTCAACAGATATGTAACACCAAGTGGTTATATGCCATTCAACAATCCATACTTTCGTATGGCAACACAAGGAATTGGTGGGTACGGATGGTAAATTTATAATTATTAATTAACAAAGGAAGGATAAAGTCACAAGCTTTATCCTTCCTTATTTTATTATATTAAAGTAATTAATTAATTACTTTAAAATTTGTAATCTACTTTAAAAATGTAAGTTTTTTAAATCTGGCCCGATTTGATTCATTATTTGATGGCGGGCAGATGCTTCTTGCTCCATATTTTTTTGAGCCATAAAGCGGGCTAACAACCATTTTCTATATTCAGGGTCAAGGTTTTTAGCTTCACTTGGTTGAAATTGCATATGATACATTAAGAAAAAGCATTCTTCATCTACTTCTGTTGCTTTGTAATTAATTTTAATTGTATCATCGTCATCGTCATCAGTAGAATCAGGTAATAATATTCCCATTTTTACTCCTTTTAAAGATTAAATAGTTATATTATTATAGCATTAAATATTGTTGTTGTAAGAAAATTTTTGGTCTATTACTTTATTTGCGTAATCTTTTAATTTATCAACATAACCAAGGTTGCGAAGTTCTTTAAACACAAGGTTTTCATAAGAATATTCACCTTTGTTTTTAAGTCCTGCTGTTCTGTAAAGTCTTATTTTTTCTTTTAATTTTTCAATTGCATCTAAATCTTTGCTTTTATTATTAATAAAGTAATTAATTAAGTCTATAAAGTGCTTTACTTTTAATTTAAAGCTTTTAGATTTTACATCCACGAATTCTTTTTTTGGTTTAGTAATCCATTTATCTTTTAATAAAGAATAAACGCCTTGATCGGCAGGAGTATCCTGATTTACATCTTGAGCAAATATTTCAACTGGATAACCTTTAATTTTTATATCGTGATTAGCTGACCATAAATTCTTTTTATCAAGGATGTAGTCGTCTATAAACTTATCACATTTAATTTTATCTTTATTAATTAATAAATGAACATCCAAATCAGAACTATTTGTGTAGTTGTAATTAGCATTGCCTCCAGTAAGGATAATGTCTTTTATAATTTTTTTATCTATCTTGGCGTAATCAGCCCAGTACATTGCTACACTTACAAGTCTATGTTTAACTTCTTTATCTAAATCACCAGAACGCCAAAGTTTTGGATTAAGTTCTTTGTGAAGTTCAAGAGTTGTATCGCCTTTTATAAAATCTTTAAATCTCATAATAATATTTATAGCAATATAAGATTTTCCTATTGAATTTTATTAAGAATTATATAATATTTATACGGGGTGGGGGAATTCCTCCACCCCTGAAGAATACAAAAAATCTACAAGGAATTAGATCATGTTAAACGAAAAATCCGTTTTATTCAGGAAAAGAGGAGAAGTTTTCGACAAAATTATTGAAGATAGTTCAATTGTAAACGCTGATAAAATTTTCAAAAATAAAAAAGAACTTTTACCTGAAGGAGGCGTTAACTATTTTTCTATAGTCGTAACTGCATTACCTGCTAACTCCAGTTTATATGATTCTCTCATTAACGATATTAAAAAAGAAATAGTTTGGTATTTCAACAAGATTTTAATGCGTGAATGCCAAACAACAATGATAGTTTACTTTGAAGATAAGAAAACATATATCTTGTGTAAAATAGATGTATTTTTAAATATAGAAAAAGAAATTACAGTTGAAGAAGAACTTAAAATTAAAGATGAATTTTCTAAAACAATTAAGTACAAGATTGAACATTTAAGCAAGGTTTCTATTAATGAAACTAAAACTAATAAAGAACCATTAGAAACAGGTACTAAAAACGAATTAGAAATCTGGAGAACATTTAATTTCGATGATAGATTATTAAATGATGATAATTATCTAAACAATGAAAGCTCATTTAGTAAATTTTATGGTATTAACAGTCAAATAAGAATGGTGTTATCACCATTACAAAGTGCAATTCAAACGGTAGGTAAAAGAATGGTACATTCTGTTCTTTTTGGGCCACCTGCGTGTGGTAAAACAAGTGTTTTAAATACATTAGAAACTATTATTGGCAAAGAAAATATTCTCAAGCTTGATGCAACTACTACTACTAAAGCAGGAATAGAAAAACTTTTCTTAGGAACTAGTATTCCTCCAGTAGTAATACTTGAAGAAGCAGAAAAAGCAAATGAAGATTGGCTTCGCAACTGGTTATCATTATTAGATGAACGATCTGAAATAAGAAAAGTAAGCCACAAAGAAACAATTATTAAAAATATTGATATACTTTTTTATTGTACGGTAAATGATAGTGATAAGTTTAATGATTTATTAGATGGAGCTTTAGCAAGTCGTTGCAAAAACAAGATTTATTTCCCCAGACCAAGCATAGAAACCATTGAAAAGATTCTCTATAGAGATATACAAGAGAATGGTGGCAAGAATGAATGGGTTCCGTTTGCTCTTCAACTCGCTAAAGAACTTGGAGTAGATGATCCAAGAATCATCTTATCGTTTCTTAGTGGTGGAGATAGATTGCTAAGTGGTTTATATCAAGAAGATAAAAAAAAATGCATTAATACTACATTAATTACATGAACGATATAGAGCAAAGATTATTTAATGCTACCGAAGGAAAATGGTACAGAAATAATAATAAAATTGTTGTTATGCTTCCTGAAATAAGCCTTGAACCAATTGTAATTGCTGAATTTCCTGAAGATACAATTGGGTTTGAGGAAAATTTAAATTTTCTTCTTAATTCAAAAAGTGATATAGTTTATTTAATTAACGAAAACAAACGGCTTAGATCATTGTTAGAAAATAATTTTGTGGATTATGTAATATGAATAAACCGTGGAGATAAATCATGGAAGATACAATGTTTTGCAAATTAGATATTAGTTCATTAATTTCAACTTACTCTGAAGATGTTAAATTTATATCTGTGAATTCTGATACTGTATTAGATAAAGAATGGCATCTTATTGAAGAAGATGATGACCACATCTTTTTAAAAAACAATTATAACAAAGTTCTTTTTGTTAAAAAAATTAAAAAATGCTAGTGTAACTCAATTGGTAGAGTACAGGTTTTGTAAACCTGAAGTTGAGAGTTCAAGTCTCTCCATTAGCTTTTCAATTTGTATTTTTAATTAGCGTCATTCGTTCATGTTGCGTAGTGTTTGCATGCCCATTCTAACATCATCCAATTCCTTTTGTATTTGATACAGTTGTTGCATCGCCTGTCCATCCATAGATTTCTCCAAATTGCGTAATGTTTTTTGCACATTTTGTAATTTTTGGCTAATCAAGTCCTGAGTCTGAATCGTTACCATCTTCTGAGCCATCTGCAATGGGTTTTCCATGTTTTTGGCTACTGGAGAAGCTGCTGGAGAAATCTCAGCAGTTTCGTTGGTTCTCATTTTTACATATTTGTAGAAATTCATTATAATGATACCTTTTTATTAAAAACATTTGATGAATTATGTATTCCTACAATTAGCTTTTTGATTTGCATTTTTAATTAATCTTCATAAAATAATTTATGAGAACCAAAATTTGTATTAAGTGCAATAAGGAATTCTTAGTAAATACTAAAGTTAATGGAAAAAGAATTAAATGTGGCAAAAGGACATCCTGCTATGATTGTGTTGCTTATGTTTCTTTAAGCGATAAAATAAAAAACGCCCAAATTGGCACTTACAACTGCTATTCCTGTAATAAAGAAGTAAATCGCAGGTTAAAAGAAATATCTCCTAGTGGATTAGTATATTGTTCTTCAAGCTGTGCTGCCAAGATTAATAATAAAAACTTTAAAAAAAGAAACTTTACTAATAAATGTGGCCATGATGGATGTGAGACATTTATTTCAACTAATGCATCTTATTGTAAAATATGTTTTATTAAGATAACAAAAATAAAAGATATTAACGAAAGTACATTAGGATTATATTATTTAAGAGGTAAGGGTTCTAATAGAAATAATGGTATAAGAGATCATTCTAGAAGAGTTTATAAGCAATCAGGTGAACCTAAGTGTTGTTATGTTTGCGGGTATTCTACTTATATTGAAATTTGTCATATTAAAAGCATTGCATCTTTTCCAATGGAAACATTAATTCAGGATATTAATCATATTAAAAATTTAGTTGCATTGTGCCCTAATCATCATAAAGAATTAGATAAAGGTTTAATAAAGTTAGAAAAATACCATTGCTTAAAATCATAAGTTTAAATAAACTTAACATATAGGGGGTATAGCTCAACGGCAGAGCAGGGAACTCATAATTCCTTGGTTCCTGGTTCGAATCCAGGTATCCCCACAGGTTTTATTCCTCCTTAGCTCAATTGGTAGAGCACGAAACTGTTAATTTCGGGGTTCTTGGTTCGAGTCCAAGAGGAGGAGCTTTTAAATTAAATTTCAATTGACTTTTTTACGATATATAAGTACAAGATGTAATAGTAGTTAGGAAAACAATTATAAATACTTAACAAGGAGATGTTTGTCAATGTAATATAAAAGTTAAATTCTATTTTTTAAAAATTTTTAATTCACAATGGAGAAATTTAATATGTACGATAATGATAGCGATGTAACATTTAGCAGACCTAAGAAATATAAAACATACAATAATTCTAAGAATAAGTTTAGTTCTAAGAATAATATTATGCAATATCAAGGTTCTTTTAACATCCCAGCGTTTCAGATTAACAGATTCAAAGATGTAGTAAGCCTTAGATTTAACATTGAATTCATTACTGAGGTTTTAGAATTATATGATAAATCTAAAACTTCATTAGCCATTAGTTCTCTTTTAAAAGATATCGGTGACCTTTTAAATGCAGTAGATAATGAATGCTATGTTTCAGAATATTATCATGTTGGCAAAATAAGTAGCTGTATTTATATTAACATGAATAATAAATTCTGCGATATGTTATTTGAATTCTTTAATAGTTTAAGTTCTTTTCCACCACATATTCTAGCTTTTAAACAAAGATTAGAAAAAATGAGTGTTCAGGGAAAGATGCATGATACAGAATGGAATGATTAAAATGATAGTTAAATAAAAAAGGCAAGAGTTAACTCTTGCCTTTTTTATATTTTAATTAAAATTTATGCAGGAGCATCGACAGGAGCATCAACAGGAGCATCAACAGGAGCATCAACAACAACAGCAGCATCGATAGCTACTTTGTTCTTAATCCTATTACGAACCTTTTGACGAATCTTCTTAGCTTTGCTAGCCCTTTTAGCTTTGTTAGGCTTGTTAGCCTTTTTAGCCTTATTAGCAGCCTTTTTAGCTTTGCCCTTACCCATAAGTTTCTTTTTCTTCTTCTTCATTGGTGGTCCTTTCTTTAGATAAATAAGTAATTACTAAACAATAAGTAATTTCAAACACCAATAATATATATTCAGCAGGTTATAAAAACACATAAAACCCAAGGCTTTTATTAATAAATTAAATGATTTTTTCTTAAAAATATTAAATAAAAGTTGCCTTGTTAAATAAATTGCCTATTATAACAAATAGAAATTGATTGTTGTTTTAAACTTTTCTTTAAATGGAGGGATGCCATGTCAGTAAGTAAGAGAAAAACCTATAAGGATAGGGTCGATTCAAGAGAATTCGTAAAAGCTTGGATGCAAAGCAAAACCATATATGAAGTAGCTTCAAGATTGAACTTGCAAGTTCAATCTGCTGCTCAACGAGGTAAAAAGTATATGGAAAAAGGAATCAAGATTAATAATTTGCCACTAGGAGGCAAGGGCAGAGGAAATGGCCCACGGATAAATATATCATATCTTAATGATATGATTAAAAGTTTATCAACTTGATAATTTAAGTTCAATATGTTTAAATTTAAAGCTAGTGTATTTAAAATACATTAGCTTTAAGCTTTAATAGAAAGATAAAATTATGTTAAACAAAATAAGTAAACCACTGTGGAGCTACACAAAAATAAAACTACAAAGTGAAATTACAAAATTATCAAAAATGCTATTTGAAATTCATAATCCTAAAATTGACTCTTCTTCATGGATTGAAAAAATAAGCTTACAGTTAAGAAAAATAGACGCTGTTGTTTACAGAACAACTCTTTGTGAAGATTCTATATCAGAAGAATTAGAAGTTAACAATAAAGCTTCTCTAATGAGAGAAAAAGTAAAAAGATTATTAAGTAAAAAACTAAGCTCTAAATTACTTGAAACAGAAAAAAATAGTATCGCTGCTTATTATTTCTTGAATGTTATAGATTTTATACAAGAAAAAGTAGAAGTAGTTGATGAAACAACTGATTCATTAGAAGATAATCTTGAATAATAAAAATTTTAAAAATATCATATACTTTCAAAAATAATATCATATACTGTAATTGTAGTATTACTTTATTTTTTTCTAATGAGAAAAGAATTACCATGAAAGATTTGGACATAGATACAATTAATAAAATGGTTGATTCTTGGAAATGGGCTGGTGTTGAGCATGCTGTACCTGCACCTGCACCTGCACCTGCACCTGCACCTGCACCTGCACCTGCACCTGCACCTGCACCTGTACCTGCACCAAGATCAAGCTTACCAAGAAGATCAAGCTCAAGATCATATGTAGAACCAATCAGGAAAATCGAACCAGAAATAGAACATCCTTTTCAAATGATACAAAAAGCAAAAGAAAAAGAAGAACAGGTAGTAAGGGATAAATATTTAAAAGAAGCAAATGAAATTGAAAACAACTTGAGTCAAAAAGTAAAAATATTAGCTGCTAAGGGAAACTCATTGATGGATAAAACTAATTCATCAAGGCCTGATCAAACAAAAGTAGCACAATTAATCTTAGCTAAGAAACAACTTGATCAAATACAAGAAATGAATTGGCGACAAGCTTTAAATAAAAAGAATTCGAGAGGTTTGTAATGTTTGATTTAATAGCAAGTGGTTTTAAATCGTTGTTCTCTACTAAGAAAAATGCAATTGATATGGGGAGATGGTTTGACAATGCTTCAATTGAAGAAAAAAAAGAAAAAATAAAATCTTTTGACTCTAATCTTTATGACTGGTTAGATAAAGCAAAACAATATATCCCTGTAAATAAATTCAATAACATTATCAACTTGGCAGTACAAGATCATATGTTGCAAGAATATTATTTACCAGAAATAATCTCACAATCCAATTCAATGGTTAATGTCAATGATGTCAATCATGCACTTTTAAAAATTGAAAATCAAAAGCTTAAAGAATTAGATGAAATGAATTGGAGAGCAGCTTTTAATAAAAATAAATAACTACATATCATCATTGCATATCATCATTGCATATCATCATTGCATATCATCATTGCATATCATCATTGCATATCATCATTGCATATCATCATTGCATATCATCGACCATTTTCGTGGAATCAAGAAAATGGTTTTAAATAATAAAATTTTTAAAAATTTTATTATTTGATTAAACAATAAAAATTTACTAGTATAATATTATGGATAAAACAAAAGAACCAGAAGATGTTTACTTCAACCAATACAAGAACGAATTTTCTTCTGGTAAGGCAAAGAAATGCCCTAAATGTAATTATTGCACTATGGGAAATTTACCAGAAGTAGAAATATTTTGTTTCTTTTGCTGGCTTATTGAAAATAAATACATCCAGAAATGATTTTTTATCTTCATTACAAATCATATTAAATACTTAAACGCAAATTAGTTATTAACAAATTAAGCAAATATAAATCTTACCTGATATATTTAGATTACCAAAGCAAAGCTTTACCTCACCTGCTGATACAAACCGTTGGATGTTACAACTTGTTAAGGTGCTAAATTAATTATTAATTATTAATTATTAATTATTAATTATTAATAAAATTTGGATGTACCATCTTAATACTCAAGTTATTTAATTAGAGGTGGAGCTTACCTCTTGTGTTGGGAGCTTACCTCTTGTGTTGGGAGCTTCCCCCTTTGTGTTGGGAGCTTCCCCCTTTGTGTTGGGAGCTTCCCCTCTTGTGTTAAGGAGCTTCCCCTCTTGTGTTAGGAGCTTCCCCTTTTTGGAGCTATGCTATACCGTTGTAAGGGGAGGAGTTACCGTTGTAAGGGGAGGAGTTCCTGTTGTAAGGGGAGGAGTTCCTGTTGTAAGGGGAGGAGTTCCTGTCAGAAAAGTGCATACTGTTTTCTGATTAACTTACAGGTATTAAAGTTACAGGTAAAAACTTATAATCATATTATTTACGATA
>Ga0209500_10000912_pt1 | contig 23549 bp, 4 predicted proteins | sample S_140212_EF_Meta_FD_187323 | JGI IMG/M metagenome (GOLD analysis project Ga0209500, IMG submission 187323) | Freshwater microbial communities from Lake Simoncouche, Canada to study carbon cycling - S_140212_EF_MetaG (SPAdes) (version 2) | ecosystem: Environmental > Aquatic > Freshwater > Lake ...
ACATATACCTTGGCATTACCATCAGTTTTATCCCAGGTACCCCAGATGAAGTTCCATCCGCTGTTGGTAGTAAATAACCCGCTTGGGTTAGAAGTTGTCAGCGAAACGTCAGTACTTGGGAACCATACGTTTTTATAATAGCTCGACCCATTGAAATAAACACCTGCTGTCCAATCATTGACTGCCTCAGTGCTGCTGTTAAACATCCTACCACCGCTTCTGGTATCAGCTTGGTAGGCTGCAAAAAATGTATAACTTTGTGCAGTATTGTAGTTTGGTCCACCCGTGATATGGTCTGTACCTGTGGCATTGTTCTTTTCGAAGTAGCCGCCAGTACCCAGACTTTTCCAACTGATACTTGTACCTGTCCTAGTCATTGAATATGTGCCAGTGAGGTCAGTGGTGATGGCTGTCAATGATGGTGCTTGTGCTGTGGTAGTAATCGTACCATTGTTAGTTACTGTAAACTCGTTGGTTGAAATATCTGTAAACGGAGCTGCAACCAATGGTAATAATAATTGTGTTCCTGCGATTGGTCGCAGTGTTGATGTTGATGGTGTAAAGTTGGCTGTATATTGTGCAGTTCCTTTAATCATGCGTAGGAAAGACATCTGTCCAGATAGATATAATCCACCACTTCCACCAATATTTGCTTTTTGCTGTGTTAAATCTGTTGTGTCACCAACAAGGTTGCCGCGGTTAAGGCCACCTATCCAGATAGTTAGATTACCGCTGGATCTTGTCAATGCCACATGAGACCATGTGTTTAGTGTTAAATTGGCTGAAGCTGATAGTATCGTAGACGTTGTATAAACTATTGGTACTAAGGTACTAGTGTCTGTTCCAAAGTAAAACCCGGTCGTGTCTCCACCACCAAGTGGATCAGTTCTAGTGTCAATGAATGTTTGATAGCCGGTACTGCCGGTTGGTCGTACCCAACATTCCCAGGTAAAGTCGCTAGTACTCATGGCTGTACCACTACTGCCAACAATATTAGCGTATTGACTTGTACCGTTGAAACTTGCGCTGGTTGTTATCACGTTGCCAGGTAGTGCACCGTAGCCTGCGGCATCCAAGTTGAATACCATGTTGGCATAGGTTATACTAGACACTGTGGGACTAGGAACCTTATGGCTGGCTATCATCTGCATTATACCGGACATGTTAAACTAATCCCGTTCCATTGATAAACCAAGTATTGACCTGTACTTTTAATAATGTCGCCATACCGTAGCTAGTAAGAGTTTTACTGCCTGCTGTGGTATTGCCTGCTAGGTAAAGTAGAACACCTCCTGCAGGAGTTATAGTGATATTACCTGTACCTTGATTAACTACACTGATCGCAGTGCCGTTACCAAATGCCACGCTGGAGTTAAGTGGAATAGTCAATGTCACAGGGTTAGTGTTACTACCATAATAGTGTTTACCAGCATCACTGGCTATCAATGTCACGTTGGCTGCTGTGATCTGCGGAACATCTCTGTAACCAATGGCAAAACCACCAACATTACCTGCGTTAAAATTAGCCACGCTAGCTGAAATATTACCTGTGGTGTTAATTCCAACAGCACCACCTGAAGTTACCTGTGTGATATTACCTACAACTGTATGGAATGCTCCACTGACCGCACCCACTGTGCCAACAGTTAGGTTGCCAGCTAATAATATGTTACCACCAACCATCAAGTTACCAGCAGTGTTGAAATAAACAGCACCGCCACTTGATGTCTGTGTAATGTTACCTACGAATGAATGGAACTGACCACTAACAGCACCAGCAACGCCATGTGTGGTATTACCAAATGCACTTAGCCCTGTGGCTAATACGTTACCAGTTGTATTAATTTGTCCTGCATTGATGTTTGCCGCAGAGACATTACCTGTAGTATTAATGTAGACAGCTCCACCACTTGATGTTTGTGTGATGTTACCAACCACAGTGTGGAATGCACCACTGACTACACCTACTGATCCAATGATTATATTGCCGCCAACCATTAAGTTACCAGTAGTAGTAAAGTAAACACTGCCACCACTTGATGTTTGAGTAAGGTTACCTACGAATGTATGCCATTGTCCACTAACAGCACCAGTTAGTCCATGTGCGGTATTACCAAATACTGACAAGCCTGTTGATAGGACATTACCAATGGCATTTAACCCGCCAACTTGGAGTGAACTATAAACAGCATTGGTAAAATTGACTGTCAGGCTTGGTTGTGTGCCCACATTACTGAATAGTCTATAGACGCCATCAGCAGCACGATAAGTTAAGCCAGTGTAGACATTACCTGCTCCTGCATTGTATTGTCCAACAAAGCCAATATCAACAGCGTTGGTAATATTATTGTTACTTAAGAATACAAACGAATTAGATAAGTTTACTGATTGGGCATTTACTGTGGTCTGTGTGCCTAATACTATTAGATTACCTACTGTTAAATTACCTGAGATACCTGCACCGCCTGTGACTACTAGCGCACCAGTGCCCACTGAAGTTGATTGTGTGCCGGAATTAGCATAGATAATACCAGTGGCTGATAAGTTAGTTAGGCTAGCATTGCCAACATGTTGTCCAACAAAATAGCTTGCAGATATATTGCTCGTTGTAATATTACCGCCTACTAAAAATTCACCATTGCTCGTATCAGATAACAATGTACCGTATTTAAGTTTTATATTTCCAAGTTGTGCTCGGCCGTATACATCAATATTACCGTTAATATTCACATATCCATTAATCTGAAGTGCTGGCTCAGTCCAGTCTAATCCACTACCTCCAATTTTAATATTTGCTAAAGCATGTATGGTGTTTGCTGTAATATTGTAAGTTGCAGTAACAGTATTAGCATTAATTCTATCAGACGATACATTACCTGCTAGGTACGCTATTAGGTTAACATTTGAATAATTAGTTAAACCATTAGTAGTGATAAGTGCCGATACGTTGACATTACTAAAATTAGTAAAGCCCATAGTTTCAGTATAAGCTGTGACATTAACATTTGAATAATTACTACCGCCACCACTACCACTAGCCGCAGTGATCATCGTAGTACCATCTCGGAATGTTAATACTCCACTTGGGCCCAATGTAAGGTTCGCTATGTTACCTGAATATGTTGGTAGGTATATGGCAACTTGAACGTTGCTGTATCCACTTGGCAATCCACTTAGTTGACTACCGTTACCTAAGAAATATCCACCGGCTGATATATTACCAGCATTAAGTGTGGTTAAACTTCCGCCAATATTTACAGCACCGCCTAGATAAGCAGCTAAGTTGATGTTACTGTAGTTTGTTAATCCGTTGGTAGTTATAAGTGCTGATACATTTACATTACCGTAGTTTTGGTAGCCCATTGATTCAGCATAGGCTTTGGTATTGACATTACTATAATTAGTAAGTCCATTTGTTGTTATCAGTGCCGACACATTTACATTACTAAAGTTAGTAAAGCCCATAGTAACCGTATAAGCAGTAACATTACTATTACCATAGATTGATTGACTAGCAACACTGTCAACATAACCTTTCATACCCAAGTTGGCTGTGGATACTTTATTGTCTACATATCCAACCATACCAATATTAGCAGCGGCTACGTTGGCATTGATACCAATGATTAAATCGCTTTGTGATCCTGCATTAGCAAGTAATGAATTAAGAGTAGATTGTTGTGAGCTAGCATTAGCATATAAGTTACCAAGATCGCTAAGTTGTTGGCCTGCGTTGGCTGTCCATGCAGTGGTTACTGAATCTACATAACCTTTCATAGCAATGTTGGCAGTGACTATGTTGGCTTCTGTTGCCGCTACGATAAATGCTTTAAGTGTGTCTACTGAGCCCTTGACTGTGGTTAAATTACCAGTGATATTACTGACCAAAGGCACCAGGACATTGCCCTGTACCGTTGATATATTGTCAAGTTGACTAATTCTCGTTGTCATTACTATGGTTCCCTAATTATTGGATCGTCATTTTCTGTGCTTATTATACTATTTACCGCTTCTGTGGTGAACGCGGCATCAGGTGCGGTTTCAAGAACCACAGTTTCGTTTGCAAAATAAGCACCTTTTAAGAATAATATCGCGGCTGTGGTTCCACCATCAAATCCTGTGCCATCTGTGGCAATATTAGCACCCAAATTATACCATGATTGGGCAGTAGTTAATACGTTACCTGCGCCAACAGTTACATTGCCGCCCGCAGTTACTATATCTGCAGATCCCGCTTGCTCTCTGGCATACGGATATACCCCAGAGTAAATTCCGTTGATAGCTAGATTAGAAGTAGTTAATGGGGTGACAGTAACACTGGTTGAATATATGCCAACATTAGTACCATTTAGTTTAAGATTGCCCACACCTGTTATCAATTGTGTCACTGTGGTATAGCGTGCTAGGACATTAGTGCCGCCTGCGTTAGTCGATACAATTTGTAGATTAGCACCTGAACTTGTTTGTGTAATATAGTTGCCAACATTGGCTTGTAGATTACCACTTAGTTGTACAGTGACATTTGAGTAATTGAACTCACCGCTGTTATAAGTTACTAATAGAGATGATGTTATTAAGTTTGCACCAATCACAGTTACATTTGCACCTGATGTAGTTTGTGTGATAATATCACCAACGTTAGCTGAAACGTTTCCACTGAGTCTTAGGTTATAACTAATAGTATCAGTGACCGTATAGGTATTTGTCGTAGTTAAGGTAATATTGCTGTGTTCTGAGTCTGGTACTAGTTGTCTAGTACTTCCATCAATAACTATCCTACCAGATACATGTACATTAGCAATGGCCGTACCCTGTGTGCCACGACGTATCTGTCCTAGAGTATTTGTCACAGTGTTAACGGTCCAGTAGGTGATACGTTCTGATCCAATGAACACAACTCCTGGAGTATTTGATGACACGCTTGGTGTTGGTAATCTACTTACATCTGCAACACGTATGCTAGTATCTGTTCTATTTAGATCTACTGTTAATGGGCTGGTAAATGCATCAGCTATGCGTAAATATACCGTGTCATCTATCATGTTTTCAAATATCTTATAACCTACCACGTCATAGGTAGCAACTATATTACCGTTGACTATACTGTTTACTTCATTGATCCTAGTATAAACACGCATGTCTAAGGTATCATATGTACGTCCAGGTACTAGCTCTTCTGGGGCATGGCTCGAGTATGTGTCAACATAAGCACCACCATCTACATCAATGTCTTCTGCACGTGTGCCTAATGCAGTGTCTAAGTAAGTACTACGGATGATAGTATCAATACTATTTTCACTGACGATTGGATTTCCATCTTCATCATAGTCGATATTGTCGTAGTCACCGCTGTCAAACGGTGTACCTAAAGTAGTAGTAACATAATCTACCTGTGTTGGATATACTGTGGCCCAAGTACTGCCAATTTTAACATTACCATGTCTGATACTTGCATTGGCAATGTTACCAACGATAAAGTCTGATGACGAACTTATAGTGCCTTGTACCTTAGCACTAGACCAAATTTTGGTTACAGTAATACTTGCATCTGGTACTGGTATCTCAATTTGAGTTACAGCACCACTGGTCGATGATATCGGAGTGATCGTAACATTTGACCAGGAATTAGCAAATACATTACTAAATTGCGATACCCCATCAATCTTAATTTGTCCATTGGCATCAAAAGTAAAGCCGTTGTTTTTAATAAAGTAGCCTGTCAATGAACTTGTTATATTTCCCTGGGTAACGCCATTGGCCATGGTGTTGGCATACACAGTAACAGCAGCACCACTTGAATCTTGTGTGATAGTTTGTCCAATGTTAGCAGTGATGACATTACTAAAGTTTAGGATGATATCTGCTTCTGGCTGCGTAATTATATCACCAACGCTTGCAGATATCGCTGTGTTAAATGTGATATTAGCTCGTATCTCACCGCTGAATCCAGGTTGTTGATTAAAGTTTAGACCCTGTACCTGTACTCCAGGATATTCAATGCCATATACTAGTTGATTTAGATCTTTAGCTGGCATATTTGTTGCTGGATCATAGTAGGCCATGATGCGATCGTTAGCATTACTAAAGTTGTTAGCTGAATATGCAACATAGTCGCTGGTAATAAATGTTGATCCAGTAGTTATATTTGCTAGTACACGATATCCTTGACCATTATAACTAACAATAGTATTGGCCAAGAAGAATGTCTCAGCGGACCATTGTTCAACAGTTGTTCCATAACTGATACGGTCAAATTTAAGTGTGGTATCAAATGTTCTTAGTTGATCGTTTCTTAATACTGCATAAGCAGTAGCGGCCACATCACTGGTACCATTGACAGTTACAGTAGGTGTTTGGTAATATCCATGACCTGAAGTAAGCACAGTGATTCTTGTAACAGCACCGGTATCTCCGTTAATAGTTGCTACAGCAGTTGCTTGTACATTAGCGTTAGCACCACCACCCGATATAGTTATAGTCGGTTCACTGGTATATCCACTACCTGGATTTGTAACGATAATTTCCTCAACGTAGAAGTTTCTATGTTGATACCACTGTGGATAATCTTGATTAATCAATCCGCCGTTTGATGTCAGATATCCAGTAGCCCATAGCTGGCGATCTTTCTCAATGAATGTACCGTCTGGACTACGGAATATTTTTGTATCCGGATCATAGTATGGTGCGAGATCAAAGTCAGTTACCGTGCCTGCAAAATTATCATCACCGTTATAGTTGGTTAGATATTCACGTATTTTAGTGATATACGGTTTTACTTCTTCTATATAATTTTCATAGTAGGTAATATTATCTTTGATATAGTTAGCAGGTTGTGTCAATGCTCGTAGATGATGTGTGACACTAACAAAACTAGTTTTAAATATCCAATCAACATATTTTTGTTCAGCAAACAAATAGTTCATCATTACAAAGAACAAATTATTATATTGACCTTGCAATTCATTGATGAATATATCATTCTTAAGTGCGTCAATGATGTAACGTATTTCTACATTTGGACTTTGATCAAATCTATTACTATCAAATCCTTGGTTACCTAATCCAATATTATTATTAGCAAAATCGCTAAGTGACGTTTTTAATTGTAGTGTACCATTTTCTATACCTACCACTTCAAATGATCCGTTAGCTAGTACATTAAGTAGATTCCATCCACCACCTGCACTGGTGTTAACTTTAACTAAAATCTGATCTCCAGCCGCGGCTGGAAGTTTTAATGCGTCGGGAAGAGTTTCTACTACATATTCAATCACGGTAGTATCATCATATCCTTCCGCATACCAATCAACATAATCCCAATAAAGATTAGTTTTATAACTCTGTATTCTAACTATGTCCCAGGTGCCATCTGCTTGTAATTCGTGTAAGGTCCAAAGATTATCTTGAGCTGTATTTTGTTCTACTAATACTTTATATCCTGCAGATAATATAGTTGTATCGATATAATTTAAATCTTCTTCAGTGGCTACCGCAAGATCATATTCTCCTAGTTTAAAACTAGGTTGCTCTTCAGCTGAATTCAATGTTGTTAAATCATACTGTCTTGTTATGGGCTTTGTAATTAATACACTATTAACATAATCAATAAGGTCGCTCATTGCTCTGAGGCGATCAATAAATATGCTTTGTCTTGGTCTAGTACTGATACCATACCTATCCGCGGCAGTTAATTTAGGATCCGGAACAACGCGGCCAAGAGAGTCAAGCCCGGCTAAACTATCTATCATTTTGTCGCTGATCTTATTGGGTACTAGACTAACAGGATTTGATTTTTGTATTAATTCATATTCACTGTGAATTACGCTGGAATTTTTAATTAATTCATAATCAAGATGTAGGATCGTATTTTTTGCTGATAAATATTTGCCAACATTATAAACTATAACAGCATTTTTCTTAATAAGAGCGGCGTAAGCAATACCTTGCCCTTTTGGGTCATTGATATAGTTTGCTACCGTCTGTATTGGTAGACTACGTGTTGGATCATTTGCATCAAGGCTAGTTTTATTTGTGACCCAGAAATAATACAGACTACCAATGATATTAGTATTTGGATCTACTCGTAGTATTTCAACATATTGACTATTATTAGCATACTTAGGTATACCATCATAGCCAGCAGCAACATACCCGCTAGGTAATACTGTTGACTCTACCCACTCACAAACTTCAACTACACTGCCTGGGAATAATCGACCCCAATTGATACTACGATATGTTAGGCTACCTTGTTCGTAGTCTATAAAGCGAACTTGACTGAGGTTCCACCAAACTTGATTTACCTGATCAGATCCCCAATAAAAATTAGTATTAGCATTTGTGCCACGATTATAAACAGCAGGATCATATTCTGTCTTGTAGGTAATTTCCTGATCTGCAACTCCCAAAATCTTACCTTTAGCAGGATCAATAAATTCTAAATTATTTAAAATAGTATTAGTTAAATTGCTGTATAAGAAAATCCTATTCACAGATTCAACGTCAACTTTGTCTTGTTGATATCGTATTAAGTTCCAACCACGGGTTAATTTTGGATTAGCAAATATGTAAATACTACCTGCATTTGCCAATGACGTATCATCACCAGGGGCACCAACTATGATATTAGTGCCAATGATGTCAACTGCGGCACCAAATCTATCTCCTGCGTTTAATTCATCGTTGGGATCATCAGGATCTACATTAGGAAGTCTTAACTGTTGTGCAAAACTATATCGTCCTGGATCTTCTACAGCATTACGTGGGTCATCATATAATTCGTAAATGTAAACACTACCACTACCAGTCACTCCATCAAAGAAGTTTGTGCTAGTTTGATCTAAGGTAGTAGAAGCTGTGTCAAATGTAGCATAAGATCTCGTTGTGCCACGTTCACTGCCAATGACCAACATATAGGCGTTCTGTGCTAGAACAACTTTGTTACCAAAATATTCACCAGGGGTGTTATAAGGATTAACAATAATCTGCATGAACGCAAACACTATCAACCCAGCATCAGCATACACCCCATCACTACCTGAGGTATTAGTACCAGATAATATTCTTAATAGATTTTTAGCTACGGTTCTATTAGAATTTAATCTTAATGTATTGTTTTCGTTCGTAGCAGTGATGCCCAATAGTTCGGCATCATTGATATCTTTAATCAAACTGTCTAAGCTGGCCATTGGATATGCTGATGATACTGTACCACTGTATCCTGCGCTGGTATTTGCATATATCGTCACCACATTACCTGGACCATAGTTGAATACATTGGCTGTCATGTGCCCACTGTAATTCACGTTACCACCAACTGTAATAAATTGTGACCCAATTACTGTATTTGCTGTTGGGCTAGTATTAGCTAAAACAACCACATTAGCATAATATCCACTGCCTAGATTTTGGCTGATTACCTGACCAACGTTGGCAACTATATTACTGCTTAATGCTAGGATATTAGCACTAACATATATCAACGGAATACCTGATATTGTTGATGCTGTGTTAGCATCAAAGGTTGTTGGCATTAAACGGCCTTGTACAGTAACCTCAAAATTATCTAAGCGGATAGTATCACCAACAGTGAATACTGGATTTACTGTATATCCATTGTTAGTACCATATAGACGACCTCTGTTGTGGAATTTCCAAACAGCCCCAGTGTTGTATGTAGTATCAGCACTATAATATGGAGCACCTACGTAGATAGCACAGTTATTACTACAAATCGTAAGATCAGTACCGAATGCCGCATTGGCTTGGATAGAATCTGTACCGCCTGTAAGGCTATCAACCCCAATCAATGTTTCCAATAGATTAAACTGATTAGTTTCAACATAGACTACTTTACCTATTGCTGGAGGGTCAGTGAATCTAATACTATTAGAAGTTAATACAGAATAATTATCGACCTCAACATTATCAATAGTAACACGATGTACGATATCTATAGTACCAGTTGTTGTATAATCTGCTGCACCAGTAGAATTAAATGCTTCAATCACACGATCATAAACATAAACTGCGCCAGCACCTTGTATCCATGTATTACCAACAAGAACATTAGCATTAGGTGCACCTACACCAAGCTGTGCTCCATCAAGGCTTGAATCCATCGCAGCGCCAAATCTACTACCAGCTGGCCCTTGGATAACGTTTGCTAATGTATAGTATGGTTGTTGCGTAACTGTATATACATCTTGGGTGATGTTACCACCGGTAAATGTGATCACATTGCCACTTAGGGTGTAATCAAGATAAGGTATAAACACTCTATTAGAATTTGTTACCAATAATGACTCTGCCGTTCCTGCTTCCGGTACAAAGCTAGTAGTAATGGTACTAGTATTTGATACATTATAAAGTACATTAGCGTACAATCCAGAATCAACGTTGTTGATATAGATATTAGCTGCAATATTGCCTGAGGTAAATCCGGTCAACGTATCAACTATTACGTTGGCCTCCCATCTAGATCCAACAAATACATTTGCCGTATATGATCTTACAGTAGTAATAGCACCCGTATTTGGGTTTGAAATAATAGCACCATTGGCAACACTAATATTTGCTCCAACAAGACGTATAGTATTACGATCATTGATTGCTTTTGTTTGTGTTTGATCACTGACATGAGTGTTTAATCCATAGACATATACGCGATCAGTATTAACTGTAGAATTGCCAGGTGCACCCACATATAGCCAAGTACCATGTTGATCAAGTGAAATACTAGATCCAAATCTCTCGCCAGCTACTGCAAGATTAGACCATAAGACCTGTGGTCTACTAAAGTCAGTAGTACCATTGACTCTGGTGTAAACATAAACCATACCTATATTACCGTAACTACCCGGAGCACCAACTGCAACTTTATCAATGGCTTGATCAATGCAAGTACCAAATTCTCGCATGGTCACTGTAGCATTGCCAGACTCGGGTGTTAGGGTAAATCCATTTACATATTCATCTGCATAGTTTTTGTCAAAGGTATTAACACGACCTGTGATTTCTTCTGTACCTCCACTATAATATGGAGTAGAATTTGCATAAGGACTGCCTACTACAGCTAGTAATCCATCGTAACTTAGTTTTACACTGGTACCAAATCCATCATTGGCTTTATACTCTGAACTTGATTTTATTAATGTCTGATCATAGGTCCACCCTTCAGTTTTCTCATATACTTTCCAAGTGTTACTCGGAGTATTATATGATTGGCCATTGGTAGTTGTGGTCTCTGCATCAATGTCAATCCAGATCTTATCGCCTACACGCCAACGGTGCAATGGGTGTGTTAATCCATAAACTCTAGAATCTTCCATGTAGGTAAATCGTAAACTAGCCAGTGTAAATATAACTCCGTAACCAGTTAAAGTATTAAGGCTAGCTAAATTATCTGCATTACCTTGATACCTAACAGTAATTCTATTGAGATCCAGCACAGCATAAACTTGATAGAAACCATTGAAGTTTGTGTCAAACCCACGTATTAAGAAAATATCATTTTCGACCAGGCCGTGTGGACTATTTGAAGTCCAGGTGATATATCCGTCTAAGGCATTGGTTAATGTCGAGACGTAGTTGTCTGTTTCAGATACCCTATATACATTCCATTTACCATCAAAATCTTTAGCACACCAAATAGTGTATCCAATACCTATGTCAGCAAGTCGATCGTCTAAATCAACATAGTTAGCTATATCATATATGGTTGTTGATACATCATCAAGATTAACATAACCGGCGGTTAGTATGTCATTGTCATAGTCACTGTATGCATCTCTATCTAAGGCGATATTTCCAACAAATCCGTCTGTAGATTTGTATAATTGAGATTTATTAAATATCGTTATGCCGTCGCCCGAATTTCCATCACCTACATCAACGAACCGTGCCACGGCCGGATTTACAGAGAATGCACGTTCGTCTAGAGCGATTTCTACATAAGGATTAGATGTTAATGCACCATATTCGCCTGTGCGCACTGCCCATTCTTCATATAAACTAATATTGCTTGATAAGTTATTAAAGTTTGCTTTAGTCAATGCATCAACAGCATTAGTTGAGCCTTTTTGTTTAATATAACCTTTATAAAATTCAATCTGTGTGGTTTCACTTAGTCCAAGGTCGGCAAGGTATTGTCTTGGTTTATACCCAATTAAACCATGACTATATGCCAGTTGATCGTTATCACGTAATTGTCCGTAACTGTCATAAAAACTCTGTGATCCCACTGCTATCGTAGAGAAGTTACTTAATAATCCAGTTTGTATTTCTGATCCTAAAATTTGTTTCCAATAGGCGAAATTAAAATCAGTAGTGCCTGCGACATTATTAAGGGCAACATAATATTGATTTTTAAATAATACCAATTCACCTTTGAGATAATCTACGCTTGATTGCCATGATTGAATAGTTTTACTGTTATAGATAAATCCTGGTGCATGTAGACTACCGTCCCAGAGATCTGTCTTCTGACCAATTAATTTTAATCTATATTGACGATTGCCTAGTTCTGGTTTGTAGATAACGTCATTGAACACCGTGGTATTGTCAAATGTCAACACATGTTCATATTGTATTAAATTTAGTTCAACTAATGCTAGTACATTGTCATCGGTTAATGTAACTTTAAATCCAGTAGGGCTACGTAAGATTTGATATCCTGTATTTTTTACTAGATTAAAGTTTTGATCTACTATTTTACTGCCGTGTTGACTGTCTGTAATTTCATCTACTATATTACCGACTGTGGTTAGGCTAATAGAATTTGTCACAGGACTCATTACCAAGATACTACCAGTCTTCCATCCTTGTTGTGCCCAGAATAAAAATTCTTTAACTGATAATTTAAAGTTGCGTGTTTCGCCTAGATCACCATCTCTATCATTAAAAGTAAATCCCTGTGCCACAAGATATCTCTCATAGCTGATCAAGAAATCAACTACCTGTTGTTGATTTTTAAATTCATATCCGTATGGTATGGTTAATTTAACTTTCTGGTAGTCGTTGAATACTGTGCCTGAACTATTTAGTACAGTAATTTTATAACCATTGTTGTTAACCACACTTGGTATGATAGTAAAGTAAGGACCGTTAAGATTGTATCCTCTGACGCTGTAGCCATTGGTAGTTTTTTCAACTATAACTGCACTGTAAACTACTTTATCAACTGGCGTCGATTTATATAGTACAACATCATAGTTCTCATTTGGCAACATAATACTTGCATTAGTACTAGTTGGACTACTTTGTTCTGCTAGTATCTGTAGATATTTTTTGTCGCTGAATCCTGCCATCTTATATGCTAGTTTAACATCATAGTCTTTAAGCATAGTGGTAATTTTAGTGCCAGGATTTATACCTAAGTTTCTTAGATAATCTGCAATCCAGTTTAAATACCCTGCACCTCTATTAACAGTGCCCAAACTAGAATCACCATTGTATGTTATGTCAGTCTGTCTCACATGATGATTATCTAGCGTGAGATATTGGCCTAGTTCATAATTATATTGTATCTTATAAGTGTCAATAAATTGACCGAAATATACACCTGGTTTGGCCAGGGCTACTGCTTGCTGGACTGCAAACGGAAAGTCACTGCTTGTGCGCCAGGCCCATTCAACCGGCCCTAATTGCCCCACTGCCCAAGACGTTGCCGCATTTTTTCCATTGGTTGCTCGAGCTATTACCTGTGCTGGGCTTAATAGATATCCATTTTCATCCACTGGGATAACTTGACTTAGTCCTGGTCGACGATAGTTTGGGTCAATACCTGGACCATAGCCTACGTCTTGTGTAGCTCTTATACCATCACGTATCAATCCTGCTTCTAGATCGTCCCATAATAATTTATTACCGCCCGTGTATGGGCCTGGACCATAATATCCTTCCCACCAGCTTGGTTGTGTAGTAAATCCCAACATCTCCCATGGACGAGTGTGCGGATATACTGTATCATAAAAATATTGGTAAACAGCTCGCCAACTACCTTGCATGTATTCACCGTCGATGCGATCAACAAATCTTGAATAATTCCAGGTAAATTGATCATTGCTTTGGAAAGCACTATTGTCATTAAAATCTACTCTATTATTTCCAACCCACGTTAAGAAACTTTTAGATAATATATTCCATACTTCATTATAACTATATCCAGTATCTCTGAATTTGCCAGGTACCACACTGAATATATCTTGGTATGCTCCGCTATCTGGTAATTTAATATTGTTGTAGATCCGTAGTTCTAATTCTAATAGAAAATTGTCTCTATAATCATTGAATGCCGGTGTAATACTTCCGTCGTGTCCACGTAGCACATTAATAGTCGTTCTATATGTGTTATCTTCAACTATCTCTGGTTTAAATTTAGGATATGCACCTATCTTCGTTGGGGTTTCTGGTATATAGCTACCATCGGTATTGGCATACTCAACAATAGTTATAAGGTCATCCACTGATAAAGTGATCATCACATCATCGAATGTAATTGCTGGTCTGTTAGCATCAAAGGTATAATCAGATCCTAAAATCAATTGTTCATCATTTAGGTATACCAACACAGCTTGATTACTTAAGGTTTCGCTTGAGAATACGTTGGTGATTTCATAACTTAATACCAATGGGTCAAATACTGTGTAGGTTATAGTATTTTTAAGAGTACCGTATGGTACCATGTCACTATAGAACCACGGTGATGATGCAGTCTTATTAAGATTAATCCTAGTAAGTATAAGGTCAACACTACTAATAGGATCTGCAGGATCTATTCCTGGTAAACTTGCACTTAGCTCAAGAAATTTATTTTTAAATTTACTGTATTCTCTTTGGGCATATTGCACAGCATCAACAAAATTGGCCTGTGAATCTAATAAGAATAATTCTGCGTATGGTAGTGGCGCACTGTGTTGTAAAATGCTGCCACCTTGAGACTTAATTTCAACGTCTCGAAGATTACACGCACCCAACACATCACCAACAATGTTGGTGCTATTCCTGCTTAATTCTACCACGTGGTTTCTAATTTGCCCTAAGGTTAGATCTGTAATGTCAACGTTCTGTGCATTGAGATCTAAGTTCAGTGGAATTTCATAATGACCTAGAACGCTAACTTCAGAACTATAGACTTCCACATCAATTATATCGCCCAAGGCAAGTGTAGTTGATAATGTCAATTTATCATCAGAACTTAACGTCCACTTATCTTGTTTAAGATATGTTTTGTTCTGATAAACTTTAACGTAGGGAATAGTATTTGTATTGTTGTGTATCGCTTGCGCATTCGGGGTGACATCTAAGACGAATGGACTATTAGTTCCATCATATTCAACGGTTATTAATTGATATTGGCGACTAGGTTCAGATACCGTTCGCCAAGTATTTTTGTTAGCAGTGGTAGTTCTATCAACAATAGATTGTAAGAAGCCAATGCTGATATTTTTAGTATAGGTCTCTTGGCCAACAAAATACACAAATGTATCAGTATTAAAATAATTAGAAAATAGAATATCTCCTTGACTTTGGAAACTTCTATAGCTCAATGGAAAACCCAACACTGCATCATCTGTGCTTAAGGTATTTCTTTGATAACCAAAAACTCTGGTACCGATAAATGTACTGCGAGGATAATAATCAGTATTAGACAAACTCACACCATTACTGTCGTAAACATCGAATAATGGATCTTGTTGTAGTGCAGTTTTTTGTTGGCTTTCTAACCAATTAACTCCATTGTACCACCAAGCACTGCCTTTATATTCTCCTAATTTGACAACCACAGAGTCCCATTCTTCTGCATCACCATCATCTGCTATGGTTAATTTAATACGTTTAGCACCTGTAGGGAGACCAAAAGCATCAACATCAAATTGAACAAGGTTAATTACATAAATTTTGTCTCTGACCAATGGATCAGTGTCTACGGCAAATAGCACCCGCATGCCGTCAAAAACTGTGATACCAAATAGACCAGGACCTATGAATTTAACTTGATCATTGGTACCAACTAATACTCCATCATAATAAACTTTTGCTGGGAATACTGTGGTGTCATAGGTTATAGCACCGCCATCATCTAATATCTGCCCTTCAAGTTCACTGAATGCACTTGTGGTATTTGTGTCTAATATATCAATATATCTTTTACCTATGCGGCCATGATTGAACAACTGTAAGTCACCTTCAAATTGTACGATAGGTCGTTGAGCACGCAGTTGTTGATCAAGTATTAATACATCATCATTGTATTCTGCTGTGGCTTTAATTACATCCACGTGGAACCAACGATTATTACGTGCCCAAGCATTTAAATCTAAACTATCACGTTTGATAGTGATATAGTCAGGGAACACTGTTTCAGCAAATGCATCATATACCACGGTACCAGATGCTATTCCCGTGCCAGTTACTGTTATCCCTTTGGTAATATCAGCGACTGAGTCAAACGTGGTGATCTTAGTTGATCCTAGTGCAATTTCAGTATTAGTTTCAATCGATGTATCACCAACTGTAATAGTAGTTCCAGCCGGAATAACTGCCGTAGTGGCGGCATCTAATACTATCTGTTGAATTGGATAATTAGTAGCTATCTCGTCATTGAATGGCTCCGGAGTTACTAGCAATGTAATATCAACCAGTCTGATAACGTCTCCAACATTTTCTACATAATAGGTATTACCTTGATATGCAGCAGGAGTGACATCAGTGTCAAATTGAATTTTTAATCCGCTGGTAAATTCAACACCATTTGGGCTTGTGTAGGTAACTTGCCCTAATATGTCATCTTCAACATCAATGGTAAAATTGTTATAGTCTACTATCTTAATTTTAGTATAGATATCTGATCTACTACTGTCTTGAATATATAAATTATCTAAGGTACAGGTGATAAGCGGCATACGTTCAAAGAATCCTGTGTATTCTTTATAGAACTCTTGATTAGCATTTACCAGACCAAATCTGATATAAACTTTTTCGTCTTGTGCTACGCTTTGAAATGGATAAGCGTTGATTAAATAATCGTCGCCTGAGGGTATTAATTGTACTTTCCAAATTCCGTATCGTAGAGCATCAGGAACAACATCACCTCTGTCATAGGTAATACCAATACTGTCTATTTCACCTGCTACAGTCCATGCTTCTTCACCTGAGTTTGTAAGCAGTTCTTCATCAACAAATATCACAGTCCTACCATCTAATTGTCCGGTAAGACCAGCATAAGCAGGATAATCTGCAACAAAATCACTTAATAATCTATTTTGAATATTTGAAAATGCCAAAGGAACAGCATAGTCTACACTTGCTACCAATTCCATAGCGAGAAAACGATCTTGTGCATCTTTTTGCGGTACATGGAATACTATATCTCCAGACGTGGCCCCGTTGTTTTCTACACCCAAGACATCTCTACTGCTGATAGTCGGAGTAGCATTTAATTTACCATCTACGCCAAGTTCACTTTGGATCCAAAACTCAGAGGATTGATCTACAGTAAATGTATATGTACCGCCACGTGCCAATACTAATGTATTATTTTTAACACCACCTATATCATAGTCATAGGCATTTTCGTTGTCATTGCGGGTTACTTCAAACGTTTTAATTAATTCAACACCCGATGTATTAACCTGGACTGCGGCTGGGCCGTTAGGCAACCAATAATACTGACCAAAGTTTACGAACTTGTCAAAACTTATCTTAGGATCAAAGCTGTAATACTCACTGGCAAACAATCTGCTGTGGTCATTTATAAACCCACCATAGTATTTTACCTTGTCAAGGAAATCAATATAGCTAGCAAAGAAAGTAGTATTGCCTTGTGTGTCTTTAATAATTGTTGCAGGTTCAAGTTGATAATTTTGTCTATCGGCAGAATCTTCAGTGACGTAACTGTCGGCATTGGCAAACGTGGGAGCAAACTTACGGCCAATATAACCATAAAGATTTTTAAGGACTGGCTCTGATACCAACTGATCTAAGGTAGCACTTAGGAACTTGTCATTGACATCAGTTCTAAATACGCCAGGTAGTAAATTTATACTCTTTCTTGCGGCCATTATAGTCTCTTCTTTTGAATATTATCTATCACTTACGCTATCACTGCTTGATTAATCTGTGCGGCAGTAATAGCTGTGATAATTTGTACGTTATCAACTGTTGCGGCGCTGACAATAATCTCATTGTATTCTGCATTAATCTGTAGTAAACTACCAAATGTTTCACTGGTACTAGTTGGAACGATAGTCACCGATGCGATGTTAGGTGCTAGTACGCTATGCAAGTATGCACTCAGTTCACTGAAGTAAAATGTTTCGCCAAAATCCCAATTAGCGATATCAAAATATGTGTTGATTGCTGCAATCACACTCGTCTTAACATCATTGTCGCTGACCACTACACTAGAATTTTTAACAACTTTAAATGTTGCTCTTAACGATGTAGCTGCTTTGTCGCCAAATATAGGTTTAAATTTTGCTGGATTGTAAATAATCGTGTCACTGATGCTCTTATATTTTTCTAAGCTACTATAATCTACACCCAGCATCTCAGGGGTAGGTGCAATTGGCTCAGAGACTGTGCCGGTCGTATCTTGCACCCAGGCAAGATAATCCGTAGCGTGAGTTTTAGTTAGAATATATAAATCTACAATATTATTTGGGCTTGGATCAATACGACGATTGTTTGGACTGCTGTGTCTATATTGGAAATACAAATCTTGGCGACCAATTTTTGCAGTATAACCGGTGACCACATTAAGAGTATAACTTGCACCAGTTACAGCTAATTGATAGAATGTATCAGTAGGAATAATATAAAATAGTTGACCATTTTGATATAATGTAGCTTCTGCTTGTGCCGCAGTTAATGTAGCATAAGTGCTAACAACTAGACTATTGCTGACTGATGTTTGTATAACAAAGTTATCGTAACCATAGGTGTTTTGAAAATAAACATATTTCTCTTCTTCGTTGGTATCTGGACTTACTAATAATTCAAACAGTTCAGGATTATCAGGAGTGCCATCATCGTTGCTGTCGGGAAATGTGACTAAAATTTTATTTGGATTAGCATAGCCATCTACTTCAACAATGTTATTGTAAATATGCCAAACATAATCTAATGCCAGTGAATTAGCGTCATCAGGATTGGTGTTTACTTTTAATACTTTAATCTGATCTTTAACGACAAATCCAGTGCGTGGATCATAGATCTTAACACGATCATCAAAATAGAAATTAGTTTCTCTTACGCTTTCAAAGATGTATTCTAATCCACGGTAGTAAACAGTATAGGTTTGACCTACAGTTTGGAAACGGATCAACCAACTACTGTCAAGTGCGGCTGCGCTGGTATTACCTGTATATCCTAAACTAAAATTACCAGTGTCTAAATCTTCAGGTAATATAATAGTCCAGGAAGAAGTAATTACATCATAACGTAAGCCAAAGTCTTTATAGGCCTGTGTATAAGATACCATATCAGCAATTAATGTTGCTGAGAATTCATTATTAAATACCGGAAATACTCTAACAGCAGATGCTCCAGTTGGCACTACTTGATTTAACGTGATTGGTCCGCTGCCGTTGGTTAAATTACCTTGACCGCCGTTGGTGCCGTCGGATAATACCTGTATTACTTCAGCATAGATATAATATTTGTCTCCGCTGTTACGAGGAGTACCTGTCTGTATAGTATTACGTGCATCAAAATACTCGCCTGTGCCTGCAGAAAATTTAATGATAGCACCTTGTTTAATGTATCGTTTACTGTCGGCAACAAATTGGCCAACTTGTAAAATCTTATTAGTATCATCATAAAAATATCCAGTGATACCCGTATCATCTAATGATTTATTCCATTTGGTGTTAGTTACACCTATGGCATTATATTTAGAATAGAAAAACTGTAGAGTTTCTTTTTCAGCTGCCAGGGGTTTTACTTGATTATTAACGACTCTATAAATATCATTTACCGTGTTAAAACTAAAATTAAATGAGTTAACGGTTTCATCTCTGTATAAAATACCGTCTTGACAGAAAATATTAGTTGATGAATACTTACCGGTGGTATCGATAACATCTAGATAGCGTGACACTCCTGAACTTGTACGATTAACTGCTTTGACTTTTAACACGCTGTTGAATAGTGTATAAGGCAAGATATTATAGTCTTCACCTGTTACCATACGATCTTGTGTGTAATATTGTTGCGGTGCTTTTTGACGGACATCATCAACAGTTTCACGTGTAGTAGCATTAGTCACAGTGTAACGTAAACTAGCACGGACATTAATAGTTTCTGTTCGTCCAGTACGACTAACATAATTAATAGGAATAACAATGCCACGCATTTCGTCTGGGGAAATCTTATAGCTTAACCCATTTGAAACTCTATAGTAGAGCTTAAATCGTCCTTGTGGGATATTAGCGAATGCGCCATCACCAAAGATTAAATCAACTTGGTCGCCTGCACGTGTGTTAACCTGATAGATATTTTTATTAGTTGTCTTGTTGTAGATAATATTAGTAGCACCCACACTAGGCACCTGTGACCATTGTGTGGTAAAATTGCCATTCTTATCTAAACTATATAGCCAGATGTCTGTATTGTTGATATTACTAACATTTAAATTATAAACGCGATTAGGTAGGCTTTCTTGGAAATTAATATCTACACTTTGCAATGCGCCTTGTTTGAAATACAAGAAAAATCCAGTGTTGTTACTGCCGTTGCCTAGATTATCGTTCCTATATAATAGATTAAAACTGCTGTTAGGTCGAGGAGCAGTTTCATAGATATAACTTTGCCCTGCTGATGTCGGGCTAACAATTTCAAATGATACCTGGCTTCCTTCAATGGCCGCACTGACAGCATAGGTAGCAGTCAAGTTTGGTACTAGATTAATCTGATATTCTTCAGTGGTAATTCCATTGAGTAGTTGGCTATTGCTAGGTTTACCCACAGCTTGATTAGCATTAAGACTAGCATTAACCACTGTGGTAAATTGTTCTTGCCAGTTATCGTTAGCACTGTCCGCCCAATTAATCACTAATCCAGCAAGATTAAGTCCATTACTGTCATAGACAGTTTCTGTTGTACTTACGCTATCTACTTTTAAATATCCACTGCTAGGAATATTGCGTTTGGGATTATAGCTGATTAGGCGTGCTAGTTTAAGTACACTGTCACGACGTTGTGCAGTATCAATAAAGTTCTCACGGGCATTTAAATCGCCGCGGAATGCAAGACTTTGTCCTAGGAAAGCAATTAAGTCAATTAGGGCAATAAACTCACTAGACTCAATAAAGTCATTGAAGTCTTCAGGATAATATAAACGCAGATAATCAACCATTGATTTACGAAGTGTTTCGTAATCATAGCTTTGGAAATCCGCATTACGGAATGTTTGATATAGTTTAGTCCAGTCTTCAGCAACTAGTAAACTGCTTTGTCTTGTAGTAATCGCCATCGATATTTTCCTGTTATAATACTATTTATCAGGAAAATAAAGTGTGTAGTTAATTAAGCGGCTGTTAGAGTATTGCTTTGATTATCAAACTGTAGATTAAGCAAATTAGTTTGATTTGTTTGAACATAGCGTAGTTGTAGTTCTACTTGTATGCCTTGATCGTATTCTGTTATCACAACATTGTCAATAGAGATCCTAGGATCATATCCAGCAATAGCTTTAATATCAGTGACAATAACGCTTTTTAAGTCTTCTGTTAAAGGCTCGTGTACCACGTTCCAGATAATAGTACCAAAGTCGGGATTCATTAGTTTTTCACCCTTGCGGATGTAGAAATGATTGATCAAATCTTGTTTGACCAATTCAAAATCCGTAAGACGGAATTTGCGATTGCGTCCTACTGTAGAAAATCCTCTGTACATGATAGCCATATAGATATTTATCCTGCGGCAACTGCGGGTACTTGCGGTGCTAGTACGCTGATAGCAAACTTGCCTTTTTGAAAGTAAGAGTCGCCAGTGGTACCATTAGCATCTGCGCCACCACCACCTTTGCGCCAAGTATTTGCGCCACCTGCACCTAATAGATGACTAGCCGCTAACATTCCGCCAACATCTTCGGGCGGCATATCTGCTGTGATTGCACCATTCTTAATCATAGCAGTATAGTTAGTCTGCGTATAGGTTAACATAGCTGATTCTTGCACACTGCTGTTGCTAAGCCAGGCACTACGATCAGTGATTCCGTCTTTACCTGTCCATGAATTAGGATTACTTAGTTGTGCATTACTGGTCACTGACGATTTTACATAACCTTGATCAATTAGTGCCTGATATCCAAATTGATATTTGCCTACATAGCCTAGTTGATTAGTTGTATCATAATTTCCACCACTTTCACTCTTGCCAATTTGTGCCAAATATGCTGTCATTTGATCTTTGCTTAAATTACCCACGGTTCCATTTGGTACAGGTTGATTACGCAGATCTTTTGTTCCAGCTGGTGATTTAACTTCAGATCCTGCTAGATTCTTAGTTGCGTCAACTGAGCCAGTATAAGTTGCTTGTGGCTCAATACCAGAACTAGAATTTTCAGGATTAAAGAATGCAGGAGTTACACCACGATAAAATGGTTCATGTGTTGGTGCTACCGTGACGATAGTGTTTAGATCTGTATTCCCAATTACAAAACCTTTTATCTGTGGAACTGATACTGTACCACCACTATTATTTAAAATAGTCTGTGCCTCAAGAGCATAAGTTGATCCTACTTTAAGACTCATGCTTGCGCCCGTTTCTACATTAAAACGACTTCCAGTTTTAAACTCCGCATCACCACTAGCCTCAACTCCTAGGCTACCTGTTAATAGAGTAGTACGAGCAGATTCTGCTTGTATCTTATTACCAGCTTTTAAATTAATATTATTTGCGGCATTGATATTAATATTTTTGTCGCTGTGAAGATTTATATCGCTTTCGCTACGGACACTGAATGAACCTTGGCTATAGACGTTAACTCGACCATCGCTGGTTAATTCAATCCAGCTAGTACCGTCGGCATGTGCAATATATAAAGTATTAGCACTGTCATGCATGAGAATCTGATGACCTTTGGCAGTACGTAACCGCACTAATTGATCTTGGCCTAAGGTAGCACCGTCATCCATAACAAATGTATGTCCACCTTTACGTGATTTAACTTTATAATATTCTGGTGGTAATGTATCTAAATTTAATTTAGTAATATAATTTAAATCATCAGCTGGATCATTTAATGGGCGTCCCGGTGTGCTGATACCAAATACACGACTAGGGCTTTCTCGTTGACTTGAACTACTGATAGCTCCACGTATAGGGTCCTGATCTAAACCCTGTACTTTTAAAATCGCAGCTTGTATCTTATGTATGGGTTTTGATAGATTATAGAATGCCGGGTTAGTAACATATTCTACAACGTTTTCATTGAATTCGACTACCGGAGCAGGTGCTCCTTTATTTCCAACAGCATTGGGACTACCTGCTAGAGCAGGAATCATATGATGGCTGAGATTAGGATTAACGCAGGCTAACCAATA
>Ga0209500_10000916_pt1 | contig 23488 bp, 26 predicted proteins | sample S_140212_EF_Meta_FD_187323 | JGI IMG/M metagenome (GOLD analysis project Ga0209500, IMG submission 187323) | Freshwater microbial communities from Lake Simoncouche, Canada to study carbon cycling - S_140212_EF_MetaG (SPAdes) (version 2) | ecosystem: Environmental > Aquatic > Freshwater > Lake ...
TTGTTCTTGTTGTTCTTGTTCTTGTTGTTCTTGTTGTTCTTGTTTTTGTTCTTGTTGTTGGTCTTGCTCTTCTTGTTCTTCTTGTTCTTGTTCTTCTTGTTCTTGTTCTTGTTGTCCATCCAACAGGGTATTGTTTGATATTTCGTTATTCATTTGGTCTTGCTCTTCTTGTTGTTCTTGTTGTTGTCGTTGTAAAGGCGCTCTATATTTTTGAAATATATCGCGCATCGTGTTCTCGACATATTCAAGCGAAGGCCTTGCCTCTGGCATTGAATATACAACCGTTTTCAATAAATCAATATATTTCTTCACTCCTTCATTCTCCGAATGTTTATCCAACAGGTGTATTTGATTTGCTACATGCAATATCATGACTGTCGCTGAATATAAATCCCATGTTTTCACGACAGAACTTTGTGTTATATCGCTGTATAATTTTTGCGCAGATTGCCCGGCATATTTGTCAAAATATTCCGTCAATTCGTTCACGAGTTCTCTCCGTCTATCCACTTTTGCGAAATTGTACTGTCGGAATACCGATTCGGGGTGCTCGACAAATTTCTCGCAGATTTGGTGGATGACGTCTTTGGTTATGGGCTCATCGATCCATCTCACCGGATTCTTTTCTTTCTCAGATGCGAGATAGGAGAGAAATGCGATTTCGATTGGCCATGGTTTGTAGCAGTCGTATTCCGGGAACACCGTTTCGATTTGTTCCATCGAATTCATTGCGAAGGATAATGAAAACGAGGAAAAAACGGGGCAGCCATGCAGCTCGTTGTAGTATACCGTGTCCTCGTGTATATCGAAATGAACGACCGATTGTTTCTGCAGGAGTTTTATTATGTGCAAGAGTTGAAAATTTGATTCGAAAAATCGGGAGAAGGATTTGATTGATTCTTTCCATTTCTTTGGATATTTGCGAAATCTCAATGAAATGAATTCATTCTGATTTTGATTTTCATTTTCATTTGGTTCTTCCGGTTTTGTAGGAGAACATTCTTCAATATCCGTTTCGTCCAGGTTTCCTATATCGACACTGTCCACATGTTCCACTGTTTGAAAATATTGCTCCGAATGAGGAATCTGTTTTAATATATTACTAATGGTTTGCTGGTTCTCCGTCAATTCATTTTTTACCTGAATTATCGAGTCATATTGTGCAGTGTCAATGGCATTTTGTCTTGGTTTTAATTTACATCTGCTTTTTCCTTCCATCAATAATTGTATCCGCGTTTGTTCTTCGAGAACTTCCAATTCTTCCATATCATTCTTCTCTTCGATGTTCATTGATATATAATAATATTGATTTATTGTCATATATCTATCTATTTTCTATTCATTATGCTTTCAATTATGCTTTCAATAATTCGTCGATTCCCTTTTCAAACTCGGTTTCAATGCACCATCCTAAATCCATGAGTTTTTGATTCGATATGTAATACCGCGTATCATTGAACGGCCTGTCTTCTATATACTCTATCCAATCTTCATATGCCTCGGTTTTCTTCATTTTCTTGATTAGTAATTTCGCCACATCCAACACGGAATATTCCATTCCTTGGCTACACCCGATGTTGTATATTTCGCCTATCACGCCCTTTTCCAGAATCAATTCAAAAGCTCGGACCGTATCCTTCGCATGTAAAAATGCGCGGATACAGGACCCGTCCCCTTGAATCGTTACGCGTTTGTTCTGTGTTAATTGCTCGATAAATCTAGGAATCAATTTCTCCGGATATTGATTGGGGCCGTAGACATTGTTGCCTCTTGTAATAATCACTGGCAGATGAAACGAGTGGTGATACGATTGCGCGATTAGTTCGGCGCCTGCTTTTGTCGCTGCATACGGATTGGTGGGACAGAGTACCGAGTGCTCCGTCTTTTTATCGGTGTCTTTATCATCCAACATGGATTCGCCGTAGACTTCGTCTGTCGACACGTGGATGAATTTCTCGATTTTGCCGTAGCGTTTGCAGATTTCGAGGAGCGTGTGTGTTCCCACGATGTTGTCTTTTGTGAATTGAATCGAGTCTTCGAATGAATTTTGTACGTGGGATTGTGCTGCAAAATGGATGATGTGGGTGATTTCGTGATTTTCTATGGCGTATCTCACTAAATCTTCTGCGCAGATATTGCCTTTGATGAATTTGTAATTGGGGTGGTTTCGAATATGTGGTAAGATATTGGATTCTGATGCGCAGTAATAGAGTGCGTCGATATTGACAATTTTGTATTTATTTTCATTGAAAATGTGATTGATGAAATTGGAACCAATGAATCCACATCCGCCAGTTATGAGAAGTGAAATCATGTTGTTATTTATTATCTATTGTTTTTATTTTTTTTATTTTTGTTTTGTGTAAAAAATGATTCATTCATTGAATCATCTTTTCATGTGTGAAAAGATACGCTCTCTACAGGAATCGAACCTGCGGCCTTTCGGTTTATGCATATGATGTTTTTGTTTTTCATCATAATTAACAGCCGAATGCTCTAACCAACTGAGCTAAGAGAGCACTGTTTTTTTGCTAGGTCTTGTTTTTTTGCTAGGTCTTGTTTTTTTTCTAGGTCTTGTTTTTTGCTAGGTCTTGTTTTTTGCTAGGTCTTACCGGGATTTGAACCCAGGTCGCCAGATTCAAAGTCTGGAGTGCTAACCACTACACTATAAGACCACTTTTCCTTTTTCTCTGTATTTATGTGTGTTTATTTCACACACAATACTATTATGTTTGTTCTTTATATTCATTTTCTGCCTTTATCTTAGTAATGATATATGATGTTGTCATTTTAGGAGGTGGTATTTCCGGGTTATATGCTGCGGCTCTTCTCCAACAGAAGCATTCGGACATGTCTGTTCTTGTACTTGAAAAAGAAGACCATTTCGGAGGTCGTGTCTTTACTTATCATCACCAGAAATTTGGGAAGGGCGGCATTGAAGCCGGTGCGGGGCGATTTAGTCCCCAATTACATCCTCTTTTCCTTTCTCTTATAACGCGCCTAGGATTGAAACATTTGATGTATCCTCAATCCCCCGATTCTCATTATTATCCAACAGGGTTTGTTGATTCGCGAGTCGATTCGCGAGTCGATTCGTTGTGGAAACGTGTGTTTCTTCGTGCTACTAAAACGTCGGATAAAGTTCTCATTGAATGTTCGGTGCTTGAATTTGCGGCGACCGTTTTGAAACCGGACGAAGTGCAACTCTTGTCCGATTCATTCGGTTATTATAGCGAATTGGTGGTGATGAATGCTCTCGATGCCTTCGTGTTGATTCATTCGTTGCATGGCGGCACTCGTTATTATGGATTGAAAGGAGGGTTTTCCGTGGTCATTGACGCACTGGTTCGATTGCTTCGTGAACATGGAGTGAAGATGAAAAAGAATTGCAAGGTGGAAACCATTGATGTACTGGATGATGGATGTTTTCATATTGGTCTGACTGCGTCTGCGAGTGTAAAAACGAAGAAATGTATTTGTGCGCTGCCTACTCCTGTTCTCCAACAGTTTGGTTTGTTTCGTTCTTCTGCAAATAAACCGGTGATGGATATGTTGCGCTCGGTTTCGTGTCAACCGTTGTGCAGAATCTATGCGAAATATTCAAAAGAGGACGTGTGGTTCCGCGGGTTGAAGAAATTCACTACCAATAATGATTTGCGTATGGTGATTCCGATTGATGAAGAGGAGGGGACGATTATGATTTCCTACAGTGATAATCGATATGCTCGGGCGTGGCATCGACTCTATTTGAAGGGCGGTGTCGATGCAGTTGATAAAAAATGTCGGCGATTGTTGGCGCAGGTGTTTCGTTCTGTAGAAAAAGAAAAAGAAAAAGAATGCTCGGATATTCCGCCGTGCCTTGATATGCGCGTCTTTTATTGGGATTGTGGCGTCGGTTACTGGCGTGTAGGTTCGGATAGTAAAAGGGTGTCGTCTTCTGTTCTCCGGCCTCTTCCGAAACATCCGAACCTCTTTATTTGCGGTGAAAATTTTTCACATAAACATCAACAATGGATGGAGGGTGCTTTGGAAACTGCCAAACATGTCATTGATTTGATTTGATTTGATTTGTAAATAAATTATGTACAGAATATTATAGTGCTACAATGGATTTGAGAGACACCACTAAAATAGAAGGTTTAGTCGATGGTATTGTATATCAACAACATGAACGCACAGATGAACTCAATGACCGGATCCAACAGAGGATTTCTGCTGATTCGCCTTTGAAACCGGTCTATGACCCTCGTCCCGTTTCGACCAAATACGCGGTGTTTCCTATGGTTGACCGCCGAGTCGCCCCCGTCGTTTCATTGCATTCTTATTTAGACTATTCGACTAAGGAGTCGTTTGCATCGATGCAGAGCAATGGTCCGGTCGACGGGTTTTTGAGTAAAGTGAATGATGAATCGCGGCTTCGGAACCAGTATTATGCTTTAGGTTCGGGCTCTCAGGGGGTTTTTGTGCCTTCTTCCAACAGTGATTTGTTTGTGCCGCACGCATTGGGTGTGGGGCCGCTGCATTATATACAGCCTTTTCCGCGATTGTTCGGCGACGGGTTGTTCAATATTGAATCGCCGCAACTTGTGTCTGGTCCTGCTGTCGGCGGTGACCGGTTTTTTAATTCGACGCGCTCGCAATTGCGCGGCGAGGGGAAAATACGTTAATGGTCTGATGGATGTTTTTGTCTTGAGTATTGTTTTGTATTGGTATTTTCCCCTATTATTATAGATGTTCTCGAAATATTATAATCCAACTCTTCTGGTATTGTTGATATTCATTTCCATTGTGTGGCTCGGTTTAATGTGGTATAATAAACGGTTTTCTCTTCTACGCGCACAAAATTCAGAGGGATTCCAACAGAGTTCGCCTTATGTTCTCAAACAGGGCGCCTATATTTATGACGACTTTTATGTGCAAATTTATGACGAAATCATGCAGCCCATGCTAAGGGCAGACGACTTTTTGAAACCGGTGCTTACTGCCACTATGCCGTCACATTTGCATAGTCTCTTTTTAGACATTGGCTGCGGCACGGGCGCCATTCTTCGTTCGATTGGACGTTCTGGATATAGAGCCATTGGGGTGGATACATCGCCCGCTATGATTAGTGAATGTTTGAATTCGATGGATGCGGGAACGATAGATGCGCAAGTTGGGGATGCATTGGACCCGATGATTTTCGATAGAAGAATCTTTTCTCATATTCTATTGGTCGACCAAGTCATGTATGAATGGACTTTAGATGAAAAACGCAGAATCTTGCAGAATTGTTCGCATTGGCTCAAGAAGGGCGGATATTTAGTCTTACATTTGGTCGACCCTCTCCATTATACATCTCACAATAAAACGATTCGCGAATTCGGAGGATTTACTTATACGTCCAAATATGATGCAGGTTATTCAGATAATGCATGTGATGCATGTGATGCAGATATAGATGGGTATGAAATGATTCATACCGAGACATTTACAGACCATTCTAGTCAACATGTGCGTTCAAATGAGAACGTTCTGTATGTATCGCCCGTTGGTGATATTTTGAAATTGGCGGAAAAAATTGGGTTTCAGTTGCAGGCGAAATGGGTCATGTCTTTTGACAAACACCAATACGTCTATTTACTGTCTTTATGATTGTTCATGTTTCATATATATGCGTTGATTTTTTGATAAGAATCATATGCTATGATTATAGCATATGAATGGAAGATTTGAATTACGATGATTTTGATGCCGATTCTGTATTGGCAACCTATTCGTATTCGGGCTATTCCGATTCGACCTCTTCTTCGTCCTACCTCTATCTCTATTTTCTGTTGGCCATTGTCATCGTCTATCTCCTTGCCTTCCTCTTTATTAAACTCTACTATCCGTTTTGGAACGCCATGCCCGTACACCATTCCTATGATTTTTGGAGACATTGGACACGCAAACCTTTTGTCATTCAACGCAATCCGCGCAAAAACAAATTTGTATGTCCACATGTCATTACCTATCCCTATTCCGACCTTGAACAACAACCTCTCGGATATATCATTGATTTGTTGCAATGCTTTTATTTAGAAGACACTGAATCTCTTTTTTTATTTCATCACGAGAACTTGAACGCTTATCATACAGGGAATTCTTCGGCTTGTTGGGTTTCGATATATACGGATGAAACTATGAACATGAATATGAATGCGGATATGAATGCGGATATGGAGTATGTGAATCGTATTCTTGGATGTGTTTTTTCGCGGCCGATTGACCTTCGTTTTACCGACGTATCTATGAAAATTCAGTTCGTGGATTTTGCATGTTCTCGAAATTCGTTTGCTGCGAATCAGAAAGACCCGAATTCTCGCAGTATTGATATTTCGCGCAAACTTTTGGCCACGCATTGCCATCGATTGGCGTCTATGCAATCGATTGTTTCTAGTCTCTCTCATACATCCGGTCTCTCTCATACATCCGGTCTCTCTCATACATCTGGTCTCTCTCATACATCCGGTCTCTCTCATATATCATCCAGTCTCTATGACAGTGCATTTATTTTTCGAAAAGAGGGAGAACCTTACTCAGGCGTTTGCCCTTTTCTCTCGTTTAAAACACATTTGCTCACTATCCCTCCCTTGAAAACCATGAACCATGTTCTCACACTGCCTCATTACCAACTTCCCACTTTTCTCAAACACATATTCATCCAATCGACCAATCTGCATTTGATGTTTGACATGTTGGCGGCGTTTTCCATCTGCGGAATAACCTCTGTTGGAAATTTGGAAGAACTGATTCGGAAACGTATTCTGTTTATTTCCTGCGTTCTACGAGACGAACGCGTCTTATGTCTCTACGTGTTTCGCGATACGCGAATTTCGATGGAAAATCATGCCGACGGCTCGAGCGGTTCTGTCTTACAGTGTATTGCGTCTTATTCGCGACTTGCCTCTCCCTTCGTTTTTTTCCGCGGTTTTTTGAAATCGGTTCTCGATATTGTTGTTTCTATACCTGCTTTCCGATTGCTCGCCATTGAAGACATTTCGCACAATCTCCCTCTGTTGGAGGAGCTGTTGGATATTGGTATTGGCACACATGTTCTCGATACTACCCTCGTCAATTATTATGCTTTTAATGCCGTTTTTCCAACAGTGGATTCGAAAGATGTGTTTTTCGTGTTTTGATTTGCATTTATCGTTTCAATATTTGTATCGTACCTTGCGTGTCAAAATAATCGGGAATTTCGGAGTGTTTCGCGGTATACCCTGGTAATAACCAATCTTCGCAGTCTTTGCATTCGCGTTGTTTGTTTTCGTCGTACATCGTACTTACAAATACGTTGTTTGAGAAATAACCCGCCATAAATGAAAATGACCCGCTCGTCGAGATTAATCCTGGTGCATAAAACATGGTCGCGAAATCGTCGTTTATTGTACTGCATTTAAATATGGCCTCGTATCCTATCGATTTCAAATAGTTTACCAATTCTTCCGAATATGTATCGCATGCTTTTTGATTTTTTTCATTATTATTATGTGTATTGCAGTAACAAATATAGACTTTATTGTAGGTTTTATTGGTTTTTTGTGTAATGATTTCTAATGCATTTTTGAAATATTCGTATCTCTGAAAATGATAATATGATTCTCTACCGATTGGTACATCGCTGCATCGATAATGTATGACTGGTGCATCGATTTCTCGATTTAAATTCGACGCTTTCAATGCATCGTCTATTATCTTGTTTATTACTGGTTTCAATACTTTCCAGAATTGTTCTCGTTCTTTTGTTAATGTTGACCATGCGCTTACGCAGTGTCCGTCGATTTGGTTCAGTTCGTGATGTAAACTGCTTTCCGTAATTCCTAAAGACTTGAATTGTGCTTGTATCGATGGGTCAAATTCGATTAATTCGGGAAAATGGCAAGTGAATACTTTCGGATTTTTATTGGCGGTTGTCTTGAAATGGTGTCCACGTAAAAAGGTGAGTCCCATATTGTAAAAATAACATAACTGAATACCTGGGTCTAATGAAATCTCGTGATATTCACTTTCTATATTTTCTTTCTCTGTAAATGCTTCGTTTTTCTTTGTTGTGTAGAATTCATACACGGTTATTATTATAAAAAAAATAATTAAAATTGCCACCACATATTTTGACAATGTGTTCATATATATATTATTTAATATTATTGTAAATAACATATTTTTTAACGGCTTTGTGATTATCTGTATTTTAAATCTCCAATTACCTGTTACTATTTATTTGTACTATTACTATTTATTTATACTATACATGTACAATATTTCCGCAATTACGCTACTCCGTTGTATATCGCTTGCTTCTAATTCCACGTGTTGGATTTGACTTTCGGTTTTCTCTTTGTTTTTCATGTTTTTGCTTTTATTATTCTTCGCGGAAATTCGCTGAATCAAATCGTGAAGCCCGTTTTCATACATTCGGTCGCTTTGTTGCGTATCCCCGGTTATTGCCATTTTGCTGTTCTCTCCTACACGGGTCATTAACATCAACATCTGATTCGGAGAACTATTCTGCATTTCGTCCGCTACTATGTACGTGTTTTTGAATGTGCGACCGCGCATATAGGCGAGCGGCGAGATTTCGATGATTTCATTGTCTATCATCGTTTGGATTTGCTTCGGAGTGAAGAGTTCTTTCATTATGTCGAATATGGGGCGGGTCCAGGGGTCCATTTTCTGCTGGATGGTTCCCGGTAAGAATCCCATCTGCTCATCGTCGACCGAAATCATTGGGCGAGTGATGACGAGTTTTTGGACTTGTTTTTGTTTCAGATAGGTCATTGCTGCGTGACATGCCAGGTGTGTCTTGCCTGTTCCCGCTGGGCCGGTGCCGACAACGATGGTTGCTGTCGGATTCATGAGATACTCGAAATACTGGGTTTGGCCAATTGTTTTTGGCGTACAGGTTGACACGGGGGTATGAATCCCTGGAATCTTTATTTTACTGATTTCGGTTTTGCCATATGGTGGGGGGCGCGGTTTTGAAAGGACGACTACTACTGCCAAGGCTATGAATGTTAATATTTTTTTTTTCATTTGTCTATTTGTCTATCTATGTTTATATTTATTCGTCTTTGTTTGATTTGAGAATTATCTTACAGTATTGGTTTGAGAATTATCTTACAGTATTGGTTTGATAATTATCTTACAGTATTGGTTTGATAATTATCTTACAGTATTGGTTTGAGAATTATCTTACAGTATTGGTTTGAGAATTATCTTACAGTATTGGTTTGAGAATTATCTTACAGTATTGGTTTGAGAATTATTTTGATTTTGTTCTCTTCCATTTGGTTTTGATGTTTGTAAAACTATGTTTTGAGAACATTTTGAATTTTTATCTTACAGGGTTGGTTTGTAGTATTGGTTTGTAGTATTGGTTTGTAGTATTGGTTTGTAGTATTGGTTTGTAGTATTGGTTTGTAGTATTGGTTTGTAGTATTGGTTTGTAGTATTGGTTTGTAGTATTGGTTTGTAGTATTGGTTTGTGAATTATTTTGATTTTGTTCTCTTCCATTTGGTTTTGATGTTTGTAAAACTATGTTTTGAGAACATTTTGAATTTTTATCTTACAGGATGATTCTTAGTATTTGTCACACTCTACTCCTACACAAAAATACATGTACTGGCTATTCTCTACTCCTACATAAATATACATGTACTGGCTATTCTCTACTCCTACACAAATATTATATACAAAAACACATGTAATTGTCACTCTCTACTCCTACACAAATAATATATACAAAAATACATGTACTGGCCACCCTAACCCAGCTTCCGATGGTATTGTGCAGACCTGTCGAGAACTTTGTGTAAAACTGGTTGAAAGTTCATGAAAAAGGTCGAAACGAGAAATGAGTGGGATATTGGGAAATGAGTGCGATATTGATTACTGCTACTGCTACTGCTACTACTACTACTGCTACAGTATGTTTTTCGGGTTGAAGTGTGCACATAACTCTGCGTTTAATTGGAGTGCGTCAAACATTCGTTTTATTTTGCGTCTGTTGTTTTCGGGTACAATGAGTGTAAGTGTGGGCGTGTCTTTGTATTTTCCTAGTATTCTCATTTTCTGAAGTGCGTTTGTGATTTCTATATTTTTGAAATTGCTGAATTGGTGTGTGAGATGTCTGGTGTAGTCGGAGGATACGTAGGAGAGTCCTCTTGTGGATAGTCTATTAGCAATGAATATTATTTTTGGGAAATGTGCGAGGGAGTCTATTATTTTTTGTATGGATTTTTTTCCGATGCTGATGATGTTGTTTCCGATTCGTATGGATTTTTCGGTGGTGACGAGAACGATGGGTATATCTGGGTATATAATGCTCCATAGTTCAGCGGCCGTTTTCATTTTCGAAAGGGTTCCAATGGAGTTTATGAGGAGCATGGTGCGTGTTTCTTGTGTTTGGTTTGCGTATTTTTCGACGGTATAATCTGGCGTTTCCTCTGCGAACTGTATGTCGATGTGGTTGAGTCCGTGGTAATCTTCGGTGGGTTGTATACGATGTACTTTGTGAAAGAATTCTGGCGTTGATAATAGTTTGGTTTTTGGTGTAGCGGTTACGTAGTAAATGTGCATGGCCTCTTCTTCGTTTTGTGCGAGTGCATGTTTTGCGGATATGTCTGCTTCGTCGAGTATGAGTACATATTTGTGTATGGGTGTCTTTGTTCTGGCTCTTAGGAAATGATTGTATCTGTATTTATTGTGTACGAGTAGTATAATATCTTTGTTTTTGTCGAATTCTTGTGTTTTTGCGTCAACGATTTGCACTCTCGAGTCTAGTCCTTGTTCTTTGAATCTCGCGATATATTGTTGGAGAACCAGTAGTGTATTTTGCACGACGATGATTTTTTTGTATTCTTTGTATTTGTTCTTGAGAGTGATGTTGATGATTTCTTGTGTTTTTCCCGACTGTATTTGTCCATATATGAGTATTTTTCGGTGGGTCATTTGGGCTGCGTGGTAGATAATGGGTGTCATTGCATGTCTCAGTGTCTCTAGTGCGTTTATTTCTCCGGTGTAGAGTACAATTTTATCTATGATTTCGGATGGAAGCATTCTTTTTCTTTCTTTTTCTTTTGTGAGTTCTCAGTTTTTGTTTTGTCTTTTTTGTCAGTGTGTATGTGGGTCGGTTCTCTGGAAAAAACGCATCATTTTTTCGTTTTTATCCTGTTTTTGGTTTATCCTACAGGATTGTTTGATTCATTGACTTTCTCCATATTATTTGGCGATTGATTAGACCCGTGTTTGAGAACTTTTTTGGTTTATCCTACAGGATTATTTGATTCGATTCGTTAATAGACTCGTGTTTGAGAACTTTTTTGGTTTATCCTACAGGATTATTTGATTGTGTGTATTGCATTGGTCGTATTGGGCGTATTGTGTGCATTGGTCGAATTCTTCACTTTCCGCATACTTTTTGCATGTTTTGCATTCGAATCCAGAAATGAGTGGGATATTGACTATTGAGTGATATATGCACGATTGGTTTGGTATAAAAAATTGATTCTTTTTTTTCGTCCTTTATTTTTGCACACTCTTACACAAGAACCAACAATAACAACGCAACAACAACAATGTCCACTACTGCTTCCGCCACCAAAACCAAACTTTCTGCCAAGAACACCAACTTCATGGTCTTCGTCTTTTCCTTACTCACCAAGGTAAAGACCGCCGGATTGATTGACCAAGATGTCTTGCTCGCCATTCTTCGCGACCATTTGGCCTTCTTCTCTTCTGTTCAAGACCAGACCGATTTGTTCGACACTTTGGTCAACAAAGACACGGTTAAAATTGTCCAGCAAAACATCAAGACCTTTGTCACTGCCTCTACTGCCGCCGGTGTTGGTTCTGACGATATTATTTCGCGCATTGTTGCCAATGCCTCCATTCCGCATGTCGATGACCGCGCCCTTCTTGATGATGCCGCCAACAAGAAAAAGAAGGCGACGACGAAAACTTCTGTGCGAAAACCCAGGGCCCCAAAATCCAACACGGTTGTTTCGGATGAATCTGATGGCGAGATTTCTTCTCCTCCTGCTGAGAAACCCAAACGCAAGCCGAGAACCAAGAAGACTTCCGTCGATTCTGACATCGATGTGCCTGTGAAACCTGTGCGCAAATCCATGGCGAAGAAGGCGACCACTGAACCGGTTGATGAACCTCTTGAAGAACCTCTTGAAGAACCTGTTGAAGAACAAGCTGAAGAACCTGTTGAAGAACAAGCTGAAGAACCTGTTGAAGAACAAGCTGAAGAACCAGTTGATGAAGTGGTTGAAGAAGTGGTTGAAGCACCGATTAAACCCGCGCGCAAACCCAGAGCAAAGAAGACAGTTGAAGTGGATACGGTTGAATCTGTGAAACCAAAACGCAAGCCGAGAACCAAGAAGGCATCATCCAACACGGATTCTGAACACGATTCTGCGTCTGAGTCTGACGTCTAAGTTTATCCTTATATGACGAATTAGTTATAAAAAATAAAAAATAAAAAATAAAAAATCATAAAAATAAAATACAAACGTTATTTTTATTGTATGTACTCTGCACTCTATTGTTATACACTCGACCATCATTATTCATTCGTTATACTCGACTATCAAATCACCTGTTGGATTTTATTATGCTTTTTATTTGAAACGAGAAATGAGTGGGATATTGAGAAATGAGTGGGATACTAAGAAATGAGTATGAGTCTCACTATATCCTACACAAATTTTTTATATTTACATCGCCAACTTTTATCTTACACTTTTTGAAAACATATTTTGAGAACATTTACATTTTTCGCTTCTTTTATCCTACAGGGGTTGTTTGATTCTTTACTTTCCTGCATATTCTTTGCATAATTGATTCATTTGATTCTTTTCATATATTCACTGTTGGATGTACATGATGAATTTTGGAATCTTTTTTCTTTGTTTTTTCATTTTCATATTTTCCGAAAATACTTTTGAGAACATTTTCATTTTTCGTTTCTTTTATCCTACAGGGGTTGTTTGATTCTTTACTTTCCTGCATATTTTTTGGCTTTTTGTTTTGGTTTAAGTATTCGAGACACCATTGGCTGCATATTATTCCCTTTTGGATTTATATCTTACAGGGTTTATCATATCTAATTCTTTCATTTCTCGAATTGTTCTCCTTTATTCCAATTTATTTTTCCAAACTTTTTTCATTCCTTTTTATTTTTACATTTTACGAAAACACTTTTGAGAACATTTGCATTTTTCGTTTCTTTTATCCTACAGGGGTTCTTTGAATCTTTACTTTCCGCATATTCTTTGTACATTGGAAAACTTCACATATTCACTGTTGGATAATCAATCATTCTTTCCTTTTTATTTTTCCAAACTTTTTTATTTTCACATTTTACGAAAACACTTTTGAGAACATTTGTAAAATTCGTTTTTATCCTACAGGGATTATCGAATCTTTACTTTCCGCATATTATTTGTACATATGAAATCATTCAATCGATGTTATTTCATATTTACCTGTTAGATTATGCATGATGATTTTTGGAATCTTTTTTCTTTGTTTTTTCATTTTCACATTTTCCGTAAACACTTTTGAGAACATTTGTATTTTTCGTTTCTTTTATCCTACATGGATTATCGAATCTTTACTTTCCGCATATTATTTGTACATATGAAATCATTCATATATTCACTGTTGGATAATCAATCATTCTTTTTCGAATGTTCTCCTTTATTCCAAATTATTTTTCCGAAACTTTTTCATTCCTTTTTATTTTCACATTTTACGAAAACACTTTTGAGAACTTTTTCATTTATCCTACAGGGATTCTTTGAATATTTACTTTCCGCATATTATTTGCATCTTTCATTCAATCCATATTTTCCTGTTGGATTATCGACCATGAATATTGGAAAACTTTTTTCTTTGTTTTTTCATTTTCATATTTTCCTCAAATACTTTTTGAGAACTTTTGTAAAATCATTTTCTTTTATCCTACAGGGTTTATCGATTCTTTACTTTCCGCATATTATTTGCATGTTTGTTTCAATCGATATTTTCCTGTTGGATTATGTACGATGATTTTTCGAATGTTCTCATTCTTTCCTTTTTATTTTACGAAACTTTTTCATTCTTTTTTATTTTCATATTTTTCGCAAATACTTTTGAGAACATTTGTAAAACCCTTTTCTTTTATCCTACAGGGATTATTGAATCTTTACTTTTCGCATATTATTTGAATCGACATTGTTTCATATTTTCCTGTTGGATTATCCACCATAAATATTGGAAAACTGTTTTTCTTTGTTTTTCATTTTCACATTTCCGAAAACACTTTTGAGAACTTTTTATTTTTACATTTTACGAAAACACTTTTGAGAACTTTTTATTTTATCCTACAGAGATTATTGAATATTTACTTTTCGCATATTCTTTGAATATTTACTTTTCGCATATTCTTTGAATATTTACTTTTCGCATATTCTTTGAATATTTACATGTTTCATTCAATCAATATTTTCCTGTTGGATTATGCATGATGAATTTTCGAATGTTCTCATTCTTTCCTTTTTATTTTACGAAACTTTTTCATTCTTTTTTATTTTTACATTTTACGAAAACACTTTTGAGAACTTTTTCATTTATCCTACAGGGATTATCGATTCTTTACTTTCCTCATATTATTTGTATGTTTGTTTCATTCGATATTGTTTCATATTTTCCTGTTGGATTATGCATGATGAATTTTCGAATGTTCTCATTCTTTCCTTTTTATTTTACGAAACTTTTTTATTCTTTTTTATTTTTACATTTTACGAAAACACTTTTGAGAACTTTTTATTTTATCCTACAGGGATTATCGATTCTTTACTTTTCGCATATTCTTTGAATATTTGTTTCAATCGATATTGTTTCATATTTTCCTGTTGGATTATGCATGATGAATTTTGGAGAACTTTTTATTTTATCCTATAGGGATTCTTTGATTCTTTACTTTTTGCATATTCTTTGATTTTTTGTACATATGAACATTGTTTCATATTTACCTCTTACTTTTTATCGCAGTTTTGGTTTCATTTCCCAACCGTATCTACTATATGCGTATTCCATTTCTTGATGTTGTTGATTAGGTTGTTGTTGTTGATTGGGTTGTTGTTGATTAGGTTGATGTTGATTAGGTTGTTGTTGATTAGGTTGTTGTTGATTAGGTTGTTGTTGATTGGGTTGATGTTGATTAGGTTCTTCGTATAACCATCTCTTCTCTTTCGGTAATACATATTCCAATTGCTCTTCACTTTTGTATACATTCTCTTTTTTTTCCACAAACCTTTCTTTGTATTCCAATACTTCTTTTTCCAAGTCTTCCATCAATGGACCTTTTTCCATTTCCAATTTCCATCTCCAATCCACACATTCTTTCGTATAATACTTATACACCCACTCTAATCCTTCTATGTACCTTTCTACCTTTATTTTATTTTCTTCTGAAAATGAGGACGGATGGACAGACGGACGGACGGATGGACACACAGACAGATTCTTCTTGTATTTTATTTCAATAAAATATAAATATACAAATATCATATGTCTATGTCCGCATTCATCTTTTTATGTGCAGGTCAAGGTAAACGTATGAAATCAAACTTACCAAAAGTTCTCGTTCCTCTCTTGGAAAAACCCATGCTTCATTGGATAATCGATTCTGTTACTTTAGTTGAAACTATCTCTCCGCACATTATTCGACATATGATATTTGTGGTCGGAAAATCAAATTATATTCAAATCAAACAATCTCTTGACGAGGCATACCCTTCCAATCATTTTATCTATATCCAACAGGAAAATCCATGTGGGACGGGCGACGCAGTTCGATGCTGTATTACATTTTTGAACACATTATCAAATTCTTTATCGGGAAAAATATTGTCTCGGATTGTCATTCTACCTGGAGATGTGCCGACCATTCAACCGCGCACACTTGTACATATGCTAGAATACGACAATGCCGTCCTTGTCCACCATTCTTCGTCGCCATTCGGTTGCGGCAGAATTGTGTATGATGATTCGGGAAATGTTCTCAACATCATAGAAGAGAAAGATTGCGATGAAAAGATGCGTTCTATTTCTTGGGTGAATTGTGGGATATATTCATCGACCATAGAAACCCTGCAACTTGTAAATGAAATCACAAATGATAATGCGGCAAATGAATATTATTTCACAGATATAGTTCATCTGGCGAATCAACGAGGAATGCCATTTCGTCCTGTGTTATTAACCGAAGAAAGAAAACACGAGTTTTTCAATGTCAATACACCGGAAGATTTGAATAAAGTTCTCGAATTTGTAAAAACAACAAGATAAAAACCACAAGATGAATGATTATTCCTCGTCGTCATCCGTATCCTCTTCATTTGAAGTATACCCTCTATGAGACGCATCTTGGTTCGCCATCATTTCGTCAATCACCGTAGGATATTTTGTATGACGAAAAAGAATGTATTTTTTATAAGTACTAGGAAGAGAACCCATCGAATTACCTTGTAACATATGCAGATTGGTTACAAACAATACAAATTCGCTAAGAATCCATGCCGAAGTATGATTTGTAAAATAATGTTCATCGATGTTTGGATTTTCCAGATATGTCGTAGGAAACATTTCAATGAATATGCGTTCAGTGGATTCAACATTTTTTGTTGTATTCCAATTTTTGACCGCCGTTTTATATCTTTCATAAATTTGGTTCGGTTTGGCATCTGGAAATAAAGGCAAAAGTTGTTGTCCTCCCTTATGTTTCGTATCTGTTTCCTTGCGTGTTTTATTTTTATGGCGTAGTTGGTTTGTTTTCTTTGGTTTTTGTTTTTGTTTTTTGAGTGTGTTTTCCTTCATGACGGTTTATGATGGTGAGTGAATCTATATAAAAGAGAGTGAAATTATTACTATCTTTTATCATCTATCTATATTTCAACAATTCCTCTTGTGTTTTAAATTCATAAGCCTTTTTCGAATCCAGTTCTTCGGCCGATAAATACAGGTTTTTCAAATCACTTGTTTCATATCCAACAGGGGGTATGAGTGCAGGACCCGTCGTGGGTGTATTTGTAACTGGGTCGTTTGTATATCTGCGTGTAAATCCGACATCGTTCGACATATTCATACAGTTGTATTTCATAATGTCCATTGCATTCTCTGTCAAATACTTGCGATACTCCCAATTGCTTTTGATTCCCAGTTGATTGACTAAATAGTTATTGGTCAATGCTTCCGGTTGATAACTGGCGACAACGGCTCTACCATCACTCATTAATGGTGGAAAATTATCATACACATTATTTGTATGATACCCTAATTGAGAAGGAGACGGCATTTCAGGAACATTCATTTATATATTCTATATTGATATTCATCTATATTTTATTTTGTTTCCAACAGGGATAATAATTCAGCCTTTTTGTAATTCTTTTTTTTGGCTTCTTGAATGAGCTCTCTTTGAATCGCTAGTTCGCGTAATTGATTGACGTCCATCTTCTTATAGGACGGTTTCGCTTCTTGGTCTGTGTTTATTTTATGAACCACCAATTCATCGTTCTCGATGTCGACCTCTTCTGTGTCCGATACAACTATTTTATCACCGCCATTTGTGTCCAGCTCTAGAGCATCCGATTCATCATCATCGGAATCGTCATCATCGGAATCGTCATCATCGGATTCATTATCATCATTATCGGAGTCGTCATCATCGGACGCTAGTTCTTCGAGTTGCGTTGTTTGATATTCATTTAAAAAAATAGTATGGGTAGATACTTGCGGATTTCCTAAATGTATTTCCATAGTTTCAAGAGGTGTTGTTTCTGTCTGTGGGGATGTTTGGAAAGAAAAGGGCGACGGAAAGCAGCATTGAGATTCTTTGAACATACTACAGACAGAGGGGTCTGATGGTTCCAATGGCCCCAATGGTCCCAATGGTTCCTGTTCAATCATGTGTGTTTTGATTTGTTTTAATTCTTTGACCATATTATTGATAATTGCCAACAGGGATTCAGTTCGATGGTCGAGTGCATCGAATTTATTTTGGAAATGATAAACAAGCATAATCAATAGAATAAATGTAACTGCTAAACTTATGAACAAAAGCGTTTCAATACCCATATACAATTTTACAACAAATATATTCGTACATAGAAAACGCACTTATGAATATGCGCAGGTTCCATTATAGTTTTTTATACCATCCCATGCAATATTATTCGAGTTTGCCCATGCTTTTACTGCGCAAATATCGCCAACAATGTTTTCGCGTTGCATTGTTACAATATCTTTATACGAGTTTATCGACCACTGGGTGAAATCAATTTCGTTCGATTGTTCGACATCATTGGGGTCAAATTGGTTCGGATATCCATAAGGGAATGGTTTGGAATAGGCATTGGAAGAATAGTGATATACATGTTGACCTGTAGTTGGACTCACATAAGGTTCTCCGAAAATATTGGAACCGTCTAGCGATTTGATGACAGATTGTGTAGAGTATACAATTTTACCATTGTCAAATGTATATACGTATATCATCTTAGCATCCGAATTTTTTAAATTTCCCAAATTTGCACTATTGATTTCGCGGTTCGGTATAATACATTTGCCCGTGTTTGGATTTATCGCCCAATCATCCGGACAGCCGGTCAATGCAGCCGGAAATAATTTATTTATATTTTCATCTTTCAACTGATAATATACGAATATCAATGCCACTGTCAATGCTAAAAATGCGCATAACAAAACAATCATATGAAATTTCATTCAAATCCAATCTATAGTAAAGACAGATTTTTACTATCGATTTTTGTTCTTTTTTTTCTTTATCTTTATGCAAAAACTATGCATGTATGTGCATCTATGTATGTACATCTATGTGCATACATTTTTCTTTACGACGATGGTGTCGGGCACGTTTTCGCGTCTCGATTGTTCGATATACCGTCCCAATATATTTTGTTGATTTTTGCCCAAGCGGAATCTTCGCATACCTTTCCTGTAGGAGTATATGAAGAAGTAGTCAATTTTCCTTTATTTTCTGGATGGGACGAGCAAGTATATCCAACAGAGGATGCGCTGTTATGGACTTTTGTCCAATAATCGGGACATGAATTGACATAGCTCGGAAATCCGGCGATAGATTTGCCATTCGATACGGCTAGACCAATACCGGAAAGAGCAATAATCAAAGCGACACCTGCTAAAATTAATATGATGGTATAAAAGTCCATGGATAGTAAATTACTTATATAATAGAATTATTTTTATTTTATTGGTAAAGAATCCCTATTTATCTCCTTGCAAAAGCGGTTCCTGATTGCGGCACTTTTTTTGTAGGTACATAAGGTGTCGTCGTGGTCAATTCTTTCCATAAATACTTTATTTTACTATCATCGTACTCATAGAAAAAAAAGCTTATGTAGTAAATCAAAAAGAAAATGATATATCCAACAGTATAATAATCGACTTTGTAACCAAATATAAGAATATAATCCTTATTTGTTGTATTTTCTACTATTGTTGTTGTTGTTGGATGATTATCCATAATTTTATTATATAAGACTACATTATTTATATTTTAGCATATTTGCGTGTATTTATTTCTACAGTAAGCATATATGCAAGAAGCTCAAGTCAATGGAATTATAGATATGCAAAGATATAATGGACAGGTCAACATCATTAGTCAACCTGACCCAAATGCCCTTTTTAGAATGCAAGAAAAAATTGCAATCCGAAACAAATCGACTTCCTATCATACGGCCCTCTCCGGCAATGATATAGAACCGGACCTTTTATCTAAAGTGTATTTTTCGGCGGAAAATATCCAAATCCTGCAAAACGGGCTTCGTGCAGGAGTCTATGCGAAATCCGGGAATCAAATTGTAGTTCCTCCACAAAACCTCGACCAATTGAAAATTATTATGCGCAGTATATTTCTTCAATATGCCGAACACAAACCGGATAATATTCGCGGCCAAATCGAACGTCTAAACAGTCTCGTGTTGGATTATGCCGTTCCGAATGTCTACAATGAATCCATCGGGTATTTGAAATATTTACAGGATAAAAGCACACTCGTTGTGCCAATGGAACTGCCTCTTCATCATGACCGCGATTATAAACAATTGCAACTCAAACAGTGGTTCTAATAATTTTGTATTTTGAATGGATATAAAACTATGAATTATATTTTGATATCATTCATGGGATATTTGCAAAACATTGTGAAAAATATTCATGTTCTCGGAGAACCTTTCGAAAAAGAGTTTCGTCCACTTCTCGGGAATAACGACGAATTTTTCGGTGCTCCAGGTGACCGCCATTATCGTCTCCTCAGTTATATTGCATCGAATCTTACAAATAAAAAAATATTAGTAACCGATGGATACAAAGGCTTCTCGTCTCTTGCATTGTCATATGACCTGTCATTGCAGAACACCGTACACGCATTTTCTCGATTCGATTTTTTCGAACAAAACATCAAAGAGAGGTCGAACATCTTGTATTACGAAGGCGATATAATGGAGAGGAGGATGCAAGAAACCTGGAAATCATTGATTTTAGATTGTGACATTATTTTCATGGATTGTTCTCCTCATACAGGTACAAATGAATATGCTTTTTATGAATTTCTCCAACAGAATCTATATTCGGGGATTCTCATATGCGACCACATATGGTCCATGAAACAAATGCGCGACCAATTTTGGTATAAAATTCCGGACGATTACCGGTACGATTTGACATTGGTAGGCAATCATTCTGGCACAGGAATTGTGTGTTTTAATTCGAAAAATGAATCGAATATAGTGGAGTCACGGTTTCCGTGGTTACATGCATTGAAAAGTGAAGTACATGAGACGACAAAGGACTGGACACTGGTTACTGCATATTTCAACTTGACGAAATGTCCGGATGCGAGTGCGGAAATAAAGGCGCGTGATTCCAAATATTATTTCGAACATTCGGTGTCTACATTGTCCTTGCCATACAATCTCGTCATCTATTGCGATGAAGACAGTCATCCGATAATCCAACAGATGCGTCCTGAATGCTACGCTGCGCGCACCAAATATGTGATTGTCGATTTTGAAAAAATACAATTATTGACCAATGGAAAGACATTTTCAGAGTATCGCGAACAGATATTGGAGAACCGGCGCAAATATCCGTATCATTTCGACCCGAGGAATACGGGCAGTTATTATTTGTTTTGTTTGTCTCGTTATTGGATGTTGCAAGAAGTGATTTTGGAGAACCCGTTTGAATCTAGCCATTTTTCGTGGATTAATTTCTGTATTGAGCGGATGGGTTACAAGAATTTGGTGCATTTAGAAGAGTGTTTGATGCAAAAACGCGACAAGTTCTCGACGTGTTATATTGATTACATTCCACGTCAACTAGTAGAGAGAACTTCTGAATATTTTCAGGCGGGTAGATGTAGTATGTGCAGCGGGTTTTTCACTGGCAATCGGTTTTATATGTTTAATGCATGCCGTCTGATTGTCGAGAAATTTCAAAAATATGTGGATGAGGGGTATGGTCATGCAGATGAGCAGTTATATAGTCCCGTATTCTTCGAGAACCTGGAATTGTTTGACCAGTATTACGGAGATTATAGCGAGATGATTACGAATTATACATATATATATGAACGACCGACCGAACCCGTACACAATTTTATTCGCAATAGTTTCCAACACGGGAATTATGAATTGTGTATGCGGGCATGCAAGGCGCTGTTGGAATCGATTGCCAATAAAAAATGTAAGTTGGATGATAATTATATGAGAATTCTTGAACGTTATTTCACTCAATGCTATTTGAAAGAAATACAAAATAATTGATATGTGATACGTGGATACATGTTAATTGATAATAATAAATAATAATGATACTAGTATTATTATTTATGATAGAGAAGAAACTGGATAAATGGTAGTCCATATACCCACATCTTCTGTTTTTACATTTACAATCATAGTTTTGACGTGATTTGAAGTTTGAATGTTTGATGCGGATACAGCTGCAGAATAGGAATAATATCCTCCTGTAGTCATACAGTTTACATAATCGAGTACAAGATAAACGTTGTTTTGTTGATTGGTATTGTTATTGGTATTCATAATGGCTGCTCTGTGTGGTATGTATCTGTATTTTGTTTATGAATAGAATCAATTTTATTTTTCATATTGGTTTCCAACAGGGATTCTTGATTGGGTTCTTTTATTTCGGATGGTGATGGTGATGGTGATGGTGATGGTGATGGTGATGGTGATGGTGATGGCGATGATGTTGGTTCATTGGTTTCTGTAGAAAATTTACGAATGAATTCGAGAACAATATGTTTGAATTCTTCAAACTCTTTTTTCAATTCTGAAACATCATTATTATCAATGATTAGAATGGGGTCCAAATTCCGAGTTTCGTCTTGGTCGTGGTGTATTGTCAGTACAGGCGCTTCTGGATTATATTTATTTTGTTTTTGTTCAGTTTGGATGCTCGGTTTTTGTTTTTTTTCTTCTTCGGATTGGATGCTCGGTTTTTGTTCTTGTTGAATTGGTTGCGGTGGCGGAATATCCAATTCGCGCAATTTTCTCTGCTGTTGTAGCAACTCGTCCATATTCAAAATGACGGAATCTTCTTTTTCTGAAAACTGAACTTCCGATGGGACTTTTTTTTCCAACAGGGAATCATATTGTCGTTTTCTTTCTTCGAATTCTCGGTTGTACATTTCCTCGCGATTACTTGATTGGGTTCTCGAATATTCTGTGAGAGGCTCTTGAAATGATACGGATTTATTGGTTGATGCGTTTGGTTGAGCGTTTGGTAAAAGAGTATTTGTCTGGGAATATGTACCCATATCATTATTGGCCTGGGCCTGAATGGTGGAAAGACTATTGATGAGATACGACATTGTACTTCGATTTAAAATCAGTAATTGTTCTCGTGTTTGAATGGTGGGATTTCTTTCGTGTATTTGGTGTATGATAGAACGAAACCAGGTTTCTTTTTGCTTTTGTAAACTCTCAGGAAAGATTTGATTGATAGGCGGGTATTTGTGTATCATATCCCACAGTAGTTGTTGATTGGTGTATTCTAGAAACATTTGAATGGAATGGATGATATATATTTAAAAAGGTGGACGTTTTATCTATTTTGTTTTCATTGGAAATAGTGTTTGCGACAGACGGCTTCATAGACGCCTTCACTACCGACCAATTCGCGTTCCATACTACAAACTATCCTCTTTGAAAATGAGGCATACGTACCATCGCCGCATTTCCGACACAGTGCGTTCAGTTTTTTCACATGTTCTGAGTGTGGGATAAGACGAACCATTTGTTCAAATGGCTGCAATTGATAATCGCCGTCTAGTCCGCATACAATCACTATTTTGTGGTCTTCATTCGCTGCTTTCAATACCGTGTCAAACAAATCGGTGAA
>Ga0209500_10000920_pt1 | contig 23444 bp, 13 predicted proteins | sample S_140212_EF_Meta_FD_187323 | JGI IMG/M metagenome (GOLD analysis project Ga0209500, IMG submission 187323) | Freshwater microbial communities from Lake Simoncouche, Canada to study carbon cycling - S_140212_EF_MetaG (SPAdes) (version 2) | ecosystem: Environmental > Aquatic > Freshwater > Lake ...
AAACATATCCCTTGGTATCGGAGTAGCGGGCCACGTCCAGCCAATGGCGGCCCCACTGTTCGCCATAGTGTGGCGACTCCAAGAGCCGATCGATCGCACGCTCATAGCCTCTGGCATCTTGAGCCACCGCAGCGACGTCCTCAGCAGTCGGAGGCATCCCTATGAGATCGTAACTGGCCCGACGCAATAGCGTGCGAGCATCGGATTCTGGCGAAAGCTCGAGGCCCTGAGCCTCAAGTTTTTCGACGATGAATCGGTCGATCGGATTGTCTCCGGCCGTCTGGCTACGAACTGCTGGCACGGCTGGCTTCGTGACGGGCTGAAACGCCCAATGTCTCTGCTGCGCAAGCCTCTGTACATCGACAGACTGCGTGGGAGACGTGGGCCACAATGCCCCCAACGCAATCCAACGCTTGAGCGAAGCAACCTCGTCGTCGGAAAGTGGCGGCGAGGAATCGGCGGGTGGCATCCGCACCTCTGGATCTTGGTCGGTCACGCGGCTGAAAAGTTCGCTCGTATCCGGATGGCCGGGAACGATCGCCGGCCCGCTTTCGCCTCCCTTGAGCAATCCCTCGCGAGAATCCATTCGCAGTCCAGCCCACTGTTTCTTGGAGCCGTGGCATTCCTGACAATGCTCAACGAGAAGCGGGCGAACCTTGCGTTCGAAAAACTCCAATGACTGCTGGTCGTCGGCCCTGGCTCTGGCCAGCAGGGCCGGAAAAAGCACCGCACAAAACAAGGCGAGCAACCAGCCTGCGGCAAGATGTCGCGTGACTTGAAAATGTGAAAAAGTGGATTGCATGGTGCATCAATTGTGCTTGAGCTGATAGCCGTTACATGCCTGACCGCGCTACGAGATGGCGAGCAATGAAATCTTCGTTGAGAGACACTCCCAACCCAGGGCGGTCCGGGACGGTGATCCAGCCATCGGTTGCCTGAATCGGCTCATGCGTGAGTTCGTGTCGCAGTGGCGAATCCTCCACGCAGTCTTCAAATAGAAAGGCATCGCGGCATGTGCTCAACCAATGCAAGCTCGCGGCGGCGGTGATTGGGCTGGTGTAGCAATGGTTGCACAGCCGGGCACCGATTTCCTGGACCCGCTGTTTGATGTAGTCGGCGTCGGTGAATCCGTTGCGAGCTAGGTCAACCTGGTAGACATCCAGCGCCGCTGCCTCGATCAACGCTCGCCACGATTCGCGGCCACACTCCTCCTCGCCGGCGGCGATCGGCAGTGGCGAGCGATCGCGGAGCCACTTATATCCAGCCACATCATCGGGCCGTAGCGGTTCTTCCAGCCACTCGACTCGGTAGTCTTGAAAGGCCTCCGCTCGCCGCAAGGCCGTCCGGGCATCCCACACACAGCCAGCATCGATCAAAAGCATTCCGTCGCCGATTCCGGCCCGCGCTCCCCGTACTAGATCGATGTCGAGAGCTTCGTTCTGTCCCATCGGTTCCCAACCGAATTTGATCGCTCGATAGCCGAATGTTCTCCAGCGTTCGGCTATCGCCTGAGTCTCTTGGCCGTCGCGGCCGAAGAGGATTGAAGCGTAGGCCTGAATCGTGTTGTGTTGTTTGCCTCCGAGCAACCGGTGGATGGGCTCTCCAAAATGCTTTCCCTTCAAATCCCACAAAGCCATGTCAATCGCGGCCATGGCCGTAATGGTCACAGACGACCGGCCAAAATACATCGTGCGACGGTGCATCTTCTGCCACAACCGCTCGGTTTCGAGTGGATTCTCACCCAAAAGGAGTTCGCGGAGACCGCAAGCGATATTATGGCTGAACGGCGCATCGATGATCGCCTTCACGACTTCCGGCTGGGAATCGGCCTCGCCGATCCCCTCGAGGCCTGTGTCTGTGCGGACCCGCACGATCACAGCGTCTTGGCTGCTCGCCGTTTTATGTTCCACCGACGGGATTCGGAGCAGTTCACAAACGACTCCTGTAATTTTCATGATGCCCTGCGCCAAGTTGGATGCAAAAAACCGAATACTAGTGGCCGGTGTTGACTGTACTTTTGAATTGCATGCAGTATACACTCTACCCAAAGTGTTCTTCTATTCAACATCGGAATCGCCGAAAGGATCGGATCGAAGGATCGTTTCGGTCGGTGCCTCCATTCATGCCATTCATCCCATTTGTGCCAAGCCTCCGCGAACAGATTGCCGATCGCCTGCGGGCAGATCTGCTCTCCGGCGAGCTTTCCGAAGGGTGTTCGCTCGGCGAACAAGAACTTTCCGAGCGATTTGCCGTCAGTCGCACGCCTATCCGAGAGGCGTTACAGCAACTCACCTACGAGGGACTGCTCGAGGGACGGCGCCATGCAGGAGTCAGGGTCACGCGGCGACCATCCGACGCCATCTATGCGTTTGCTGTAACGATCCGCAAGAGCGTGGAGACGTTCGCCCTGCGGGCTTTTTTCGCGGAAATAGCCGATGCCGATTTTCGGCAGTGGAGTGCCATTCTCAACAACATGCAGCAAGCGTGCATCGCGCGCGACTACCGGTCCATTGCCGAACACGACATTGCGTTTCATCGCTCGATTGTTTGCCGAGCCCATCAGCGGGAATTGGAGGCAATCTGGGTGCCGCTCTTGGCCCGCGTTCGCACTCATTTCTACCAGACGCATCGCACCAACTACGATGATCCGATCGCTATCTATAGGGAACATGCAAACATCGTGAATATCTTTCGTGCCGGCGATCTAGACGCGGCCGTGCTAGCACTGGAAAATAACATCTGCTGATGTTCAGCGATGGCAGATTTTGAGACACGGGGTTTTTCGCTTCGGTAACAGGTTTTTTCGATCGGCTACGCCACTATGAAATTTTCGCTCTCGGGCAGGTGCGTGCTTCCCCAGAAAGCAGGCCAAGGTCTGCTCAAGCAGAACGCCGCATTTTTGGAACTGGCGCACGACGTGGGTTTTGACGGCGTCGATCTGCGGTGGGAACAGATGAACCCCTCCCTGCCGGACGCTTCCGTGGAAGAGGTGCGGCAACGGTGCCGGGAAACTGGCCTCGAAGTAGCCTCGCTGAACGCCAAGGGATTAGACAAGGAAACATTCCAGCCACTATTGGCACTGGCAAAAGAACTCGACTGCCGCCGAATCCGGGTACACGGCGACATACCCTCGATTCAGCAGGCTGCCGACTGGGCTCTCCCTTCAGGCATCCAACTGGCCGAACAGATGCACACTGGCGGCGCCTATGAGTCGGCGACTCTGGCGCAAAAAACGCTGGCCGAAGTCGGCCGCAACAACTTCGGCGTGATTGCTGAACCAGCCAACCTCAGAATGGCGGGAGACGATTTCACAGCAGAAAACTTGGGGCTCATCCGTAATAAGATTTTCTGGTGCCATATTCAAAGCCTTATTGTCGTGCCACTGGACGCTGCCGAAGGCCGCTCGATGCTGCGCAATGGCAGTGAAGTGGGCTTCACGCGAGTGCCGATCCGAGAAAACACAGGCTGCGATTTTCATGCGTTTTTCGGCGCACTCAAGGCCGTTGGGTTCAATGGTTACGTCAACTGCTTGGAGCCCACTCCGGCCGCAGATGACTGGGGGATGTTCTTCATGGACACTCTTGCGTTTCTGCGCGATGTTGCAAGTAGCGGTTCAGACTGACACACCAGACACGCCTCAGGAGCCGACCATGTCGCACGCGTTGAGCCACCGCAACCACAGTCTCCGATCGAGTACGCCGTGGGTCTGGAGATGCCTCCTGCGGGGCATGAGGTTCGTCGCAGTGATCGCGACGCTGGCGAGCAGTCGCGATGCCGTCACAGCCGAACGTTTGCCGAGAGATGCCGCGATCCACGATTTTGCTCGCGCCGCAGTTCCGTCGCTCCTAAAACTCTACTGCCACCTTCACGCACATCCCGAACTCTCACTGTTTGAAAAGGAAACGGCCGCCCGACTGGCCGAGGAATGGAAGCAGGGGGGATTCGCTGTGACGACGAATGTCGGCGGGCACGGAATCGTCGCGATCCTGAAAAATGGACCGGGGCCAACGGTGATGCTCCGCACCGATCTGGATGGCCTGCCGATCGTCGAACAGACGCTCCTGCCGTATGCCTCGCAGGTGAAGGTGCAAGATGAGGCGGGCAACGACGTTGGCACGATGCACGCCTGTGGACACGACATTCACATGGCATCACTCGCGGGCGCGGCACAGTATCTCGCAACGCACAAGGATCAGTGGCAGGGCACACTGATGCTCATTGGCCAGCCGGCAGAGGAGCGAGTGATGGGTGCCAAGGCGATGCTGGAGGACGGCCTCTTTACTCGCTTTCCAAAGCCCGACATCGCGATTGCGATGCACTGCGATGCCGCACTCGCCGCGGGCATGGTCGGGTGTCGGGCAGGGTATGCACTGGCCAACACCGACACCGTCGATGTCACGCTCTACGGCAAGGGCGGCCACGGTGCTTATCCACATACGACGATCGACCCGATCGTTGAAGCCGCGCAGTTCATTGTGGCGGTGCAAACGATCGTGAGCCGCGAAGTCAAGCCCACCGATCCGGCCGTTGTCACGATCGGCTCGATCCACGGGGGAACAAAGCACAACATTATTTCTGATGAGTGCCACTTACAACTCACGCTTCGCAGCTACACCGACGATGTGCGGAAGCAGCTTATCAAGGCGGTCGAACGCAAGGCCCGTGGCATCGCCCAAGCGGCCGGAGCGACTGAGCCGAAGATCGTGGTGTCCCAGGGCACGCCGGCCCTCTACAACGATGATCGGTTGAACGCTCAGGTTGAGAAGACTTTGCGACGAGTGCTCGGCGAGGACCGCGTGACGCTTGCCGAACAGTCGATGGGGGGCGAGGACTTCAGCCGCTTCGGTGAAGCGGGCGTTCCCGTCCTGATGTTCCGTCTCGGCACGATCCAACCGCAGCGACTCGACCGAATGATCCAACGGGGACAGGCCCCACCGTCCCTTCACTCAGCGCATTTTTATCCCGACCCCGAACCAACGCTCGAAACTGGCATGGTCGCGATGGCCGCCACCGCCCTCGATCTGATGCCAAAGCAATAGAGAAGGGGCACGTCCGGCCGACCTCGTCAGTCTTGCCTCGAAACACCTGTGGCTGGCCGCAGACGACGCTGGAAATCGGACGCGAATCAGGGGGCACGCTCTGCCTTGGCATCAACGGCCAAGCGAGCCTTCTTCAAGACATCCGCGAGCAACACAGGCTTGCCACCCTGTCGCTTGCTTTCCTCTGCGGCTTCCATGAATGCAAAAATTTCGATCGTCTCTTCGGCGGTCACAGGGGGTGTGCCTGTTGTGAAGAATTTCGCGATTGCCAAGCAGAGCGATTCATAGCGGTCGCTTTTTGTCGTGGTCGCAATTGCTTTTGTTCCAAAGGCAACAGCCCCACTTTCGGCATGGTTACGACGCAAGCCGCGGTACGTGCCAACACGTCCATTCTTCCACGTGCCAACCACCATGTCTGCGTCATCGGCCTGGATGCGAGCCACCGTTTCGCAACCCGTACCCATCAACGCAAAAAGGCCTTCGATGCCGTGAATTCCGTAGAAAAAAAGATCGGGGATTCCATCTTGATACGAACAAGGCCCCCACGTTTCGGCGCCCGCAATTTGACCTAGGCTTTCATTTTTTTTGAGCTCTTGAATGCCTGCACCAAAGCGGATCGAGGAACTGGAAAAACATGGCACATTCTCTTGCTTTGCACGCTCAAAGATTGCAATCGCATCGACCAACGATCCGGCCACTGGCTTGTCGATAAAGAGCGGCTTGCCAGCCATGATGACGGGAATGGCCTCCTGAAGATGGATGCGGCCGTCCACGCTTTCCAGAAAAACAACGTCGACTTTTTCGAGCAGGGAGGCAATGGTTTCGACGATTTCAACTCCCGTGCCGCGAAGGTCTTCTGTAAATTTCGCCACGCGATTCTTGCTGAGAGGCAGGTCCGTTCCACCCGGATAGGCAGCTACGATCCTGATGCCGGCTAAATCACGGCTGGCATTGGGTGCGTTGAACAGCCCTGCAAATGCCGGGACGTGCGACGTATCTAGGCCGATCATGCCAGCGCGCAGCGGCTTGGGCGACGGTTCGTCAGCGACAGCCACGGCCAACACGCACACGCATATCGCGGTAACCCCAACAACGATGCCTGACGATTTCATGCGTGGATCTCCATGTGTGATGCCTGAACTCTGTTGAGAAGTTATTGGCAAATGCAGAACGAAAACGATAGGATACATGGTTTTGAAACAGGGAAAAGAGGCTTCGACATAGAAAGGGCTCGCCATGCGACGCCGCGATGTACTGATGGGTCTCACTGCGAGCGGCATCGGCGCCGGAATGACCGGACTGCCATCGCATGCGTCTGAACCCGTCCAAGCCCAAGCGACCTCGTTCCCGCACTCGACGGCCTGGCAGTTGTCTCGCCCCAAGCCTGCGTTGGCCAACTCGTACTTCTGGACGTGGGACCATAGCGCCAACTGGGTGCTCGATGATCCTGGCATTCTCAACTTTGGTTGCCACAACGCATACCTGAAGCAACCAAACACGTACCTTGAGGATTATCGCCGGCTCACCGATCTGGCGGCTGGTTTGGGCGTGAAGGGAATCGTCGTCTGGGGATTCCTCCGCGATTCTCACGGTGGCGTCGAGTCTGCCAAACGCGTGGCCGACTACGCCGCTTCGCGAGGTGTGGCCATCATGCCTGGCATAGGCACCAACTGGTACGGAGGCGTCTACTACGAAGGTAACCATCGATACAATTTGGAAACGTTCACCCGGCACAATCCATCGGCATGCCTCATCGATGCCAACGGCAAACCTGACGGCCACGGCGCGTGCCCATCACACCCACTGTTTATGGAATGGCTCCAGGAAGGCACACGCTGGCTCTTCGACGAGTTCGCCATCGGGGGGGCCAATCTCGAGAATGGCGACTTCGTTATCTGCCATTGCAATGCCTGCAAGGAACGCCAGGGAAAGGCTCTCCTCGGCGAACCCGCCTTCTGGCTCCACCAGGAACGTGGCTATCAACCCGCACTCAAAGCAATTCAAGGTGAGTTGAATACAAAGCTCATCGCGTGGGCAAGCTACAAGGGTTTTATTCCTGGCACGAATCCCACGGGTGGCCAAGATGCCTTCATGGAATGCCCCAGGCCGTCGCTGGTCGATCGTCTTCCGCAAGGAGCCATATGCCAATGGACGCTGACGTCCATGCTGCGTCAATCGCCGCTGCCTCTCTCTGCCTATCTGGATCACGGTGCGCCGGAGGAAGCGGTGTCTGGCGACGTATGGACTGCTGGCGTCAGGCCGCCATCCAAGCGGAGCGTCGGGTTTCTCCATCAGGGAAGCCAGTGGGGCGGTGGTCTCGCAGCAGGTGGGCCGTCCGCCTCTCGCTACAAACAGATTGTAAGCACCATTAAAGAAGCCTGCTTGCGGGCCTCTCGCGAAGGCCTCGAGGGCATCAGCATCCACGGGGAGGTCTCATCCATGCACGTGCCATGGGCATTGAATTACTTGGCATTCTCGCACTTCATCCATTGGCCAGAGGACTCCCTCCGGGAGTTTGGAAAAAAAACTCTCGGGGCCGTGCTAGGGTCCCCCGACGACGGCGAGGCTTTTGCCGTTCTTCTGGCTGCATGGGAAAGTCACTCGCTCATGCCGACCCAGAAAACTGACATTGCAACACGCACCGACTCGCTCGTCCGCAATGTCTCTCACGGAAAGGATCTCCACCGCTACCGTTTCTGGCGATGGCTGCACGCTGTTTCTCACGACCAAACTGATCCGTACACCGCTAGCATCTTCTAGCCTTCTTTGGAGTCCTCCGTGGAAAAACCGATGAACGACGTGCTTTCACGCATGTCTTGTTTTGTTCTGTGGCTGTGCATGGCAGCAGTCACAGCGTCGCCAAGGGCTGGGGCAATGGAGCAGTTGCCCCCTGGCGGGCTCTTACGCAACGGCGATTTCCAAGACGACTGGATGACGGTGTTGCCGGAACTGAAAAATCATCACTGGAACTACACCACCGAGGTGTGCAACCGTCGCGACTACAACCCCGACGGTTGGGCCCTCCGCGGCAACTGGGAGTGGGCGCATGCGGATCAACCTCGAGGCCGGCGGTTGGTGCTGTCCGGCTCCAGTACAACCGTCAGCCAGAGCGTCAACTGGGCGGCGTTTCACAACGCGGAAAAGTTGATCGGCTGGCCGGATGCCGGCGGCTATCCTGCAGAGGAGGCTCCTCGCAGCAGCAACCCGGCGGCTCTTGTGCGCGACCTCTCGCTGCGGCTGAAAGTGAGCGGGCAGAATGTGCCCGACAAGGCTGCCGAGGCAACCCTGACTCTCGGTGAAGCCCCGAACGCCGTCACCATTGCGCTGCCGCTGCCGGCGGGAACGTATGCCAATTCGATCGTCGAAGGAACGCTGCGAGCCGACGAGTGGGTCCAGAAGGCCCAGGCCGAAAAGGACTTCGCCGCACAGGGGGCAGTTCTCCCCAAGGCCGTGACCTGTGAAATTCGGTATCGGGGCGTTACCGGCAGCGTGGAACTGCACGAGGCAACTCTCGCAGCGGCCGAGTCAACCGCTCCCATTGTGTGGGGCAGTGGCTTTGAGCAACTCGACGCTGCTGGGTATCCAACCGGTTGGTCGCAGCCAATAAAGTACTACTATTTTCCGCCTGGAATCTATTACATTTTTAACACGTGGCACAACAGCACCTCCGACAATCGTGGGCCTGTGGTGGCCGATGCACTGGTTCCCTTCCGCGGGCAGCGCAGCCTCAAAATGGTGGTGCCAACCGGCGACGAGAAGTGCGTCGTCAGCGATCCGATTCTGCTCAACCAAAAGCAGGCAAAGCTGATCGAGGCAACGGTATGGGTCAAAACAGACCGGATGAACATGTTTCAGATCGACGCCGAGGACGAGAACGGCCAGCGGCTCAGCGGCTGGAATTTCATTCATAAGTATCCCGTCTCGATAGGCACCAACGACTGGCGTCAGGTACGGCAGGTGTTCGTGCCGACGAAGCCCGTCACTTCGATACGAATCAAACTGGCCGGCCGCGGCCTCAACGGCTACACGCTCGATGACACCTCCCAGCAGCCGCAAAACAACGCCTGTGGCACGATCTGGTGGGATGATCTGAAAGTCTCCGAGCCCGAATCGATTGCGGATGAACTGGCTGCCCGCGGCGTGAAGCTTGTGGCCCCGGCAGCCGTCGCGGCCAGCCAGCCGTATCTGGCAAACTTGCACATGGGGGAAGAACTTTTCGGCACGAACGAACTGCTCGCCACGCTTGTCAATCCAGGTGGGGCAGGTTCACTGAAGCTGGTCTGGGAGTTGGTCTCTCCATCCGGGAAGCCCTTGTCATTTCAGAGCCCCGTAGTCGCAGTGGCCAAGGGCGGGAGGGTTGAGGTGCGGTTGCCTTATCGGCTGGATGAACCCTGCCCAGCCTACAAGGAGTGCCGCGGCGAGTTGAAAATAATTGACGGCAATCAAAAAGTTGTGGTCGAGAGCCCCCAGTGGCTGGCTTATGCGACGGCACCTGTCGATCTTGAACTCGGCTCGCTCTATCTGCAGCCAGAGGCGACGAAGCAATTTGTAAAGCTGAATCTTGGATTGACCAACGCCAACATTCAACAGGCGAAGGCCGTGCGGCTGGAAGTGGTTCGTTGCGGAAACGGCAAGCCCGTGTCGTCGGCCGATGTGCCCGTCTCGCGGGCCGTCTTCGAGGCCCAGCGGAAAAAGATTCCCTCTGACATGCGGGACGACTTCGCCAACTTGCTGCTGGTGGATCTAGACGTTTCGTCGCTGCCCGTTCAGCCATTCAATGATCCGCAGCGAAACTGGTTCGTTCGCGCCACGGTGCTCAGCCATGCCGGCAAGACATTGGCGACCGTCGACTCGCAGCCGTTCTGCCGGCTGGCCCACGACCAGCCACAACCCCCGATCACCTCCGTCCGAATCGACACTGACAACCTGCTCTACGTCAACAACCAGCCGTGGATGCCATGGGGTGTTGCCTATGGTCATACCCCTGTATACGCGGGCCCCGCCGATCCAGGCCCGAAGAAATATTTGGATCTCAAGAACCTCAAGCCTTGGGTCCTTTACGACAGGCACGGTGGCAATCTGCGTTCCCGATCCATCTGGGATAGTAATGCCGTGCGTTGGGTGACAGGCATGAGAACCAGTTCGCCGATCACAGCGATGCAAGATTCTTGGACTCAGGACAACCTCTACGCTTCTTCGGCTTTCGCCGTGCCAAGGCCGGTCTGGTCGCTCGATGATGCAGCCAAGATGTTTGCAACAAAAGAGGTCCCCGATGGCAAGCCCTTGCTCGACGCCTATCTCGGATTCTGTACAAACGCGGCGATGGTGGTATCGACATCCGTGGGGATCGAGGAAGCGTTTGGCACTTTTGCAAAAGCCACCGATGCCCAGATCGCCAGCCTGAAGCAGGTGGTCGACTATTTTCGCAAGGCCACAGGCAAGCCGGTGATGGTGGGGCACGGCGGCTATTGGAACCGGATCGAGTTTGAGAGGGTTCCCTACTTCGACATCTACGACCCAGAAACAGAGCCTTTCTACCCGGCCAACCTGCACACCGACATGCTCCCGCTGATTCGCGGCCAGGCAAAGGTTGCTTGGCTACGGCCACAGATGTACGAGGATGTACCGTACGAACGCTGGCGCTATCACGTGTGGGTTGAGATGATGCGAGGGGCCCGAGGCTGGCAACTGGCCCACGGCCCCGGCGATGCCTCGACATACCGCGGCCTGCATGCTGAGATGGAACAGTTCAAGCCTGCCCTCTACTCGAAGACTGCGCCGCCAAAAGTAACAATTCAGCCAGCCATTGAATGCATGACCCGCAAGCTCGGCAGCACAACGTACGTGGTAGCGGCCACGACGCACGGCCTCGACTTCGGCACGTGGGAGTGGACCGACGAGCCGGCCGGCCCGGGGGGGAAATCCCGAGCTACCGGCACGCAGCATGCCTGGCGGGACGAGGTCACTGGTTACAACACCGGTAGCCCGCCCCCGACAGGGCCAAGCTTGCACGGCCTCCAATACATGCCGCACGCACAGGCTTGGCCCAAGGGCAGCATGCTGGTGCAATGGCTGAAGGTGGATGCAAAGACTCCGCCGGCGAATATCCTGGCGTTGGTCAAGGCAGACGGTCGCTGGACATCAGCTGCGGCTTGGGGCACGGTCGATCTGGTGAAACTGCAAAGCGACAAGGTTCGCAGCCACTGGCTCATTCGCGCCCTCTACCGTCACTCCTCTGGCTTTTTGGGCTGGGGCAGCGACGTGCCGCCGTTTGCTTTGAAGCTCATTCCCGAAACCGCAACCAACATGGGGGCCGTTCCGGCCAGCGGCGAGTGGGTGAAGATCGAATTGCCCCTCGAAAAGATCGATGCAGTCGACAAGCTTCTGGACGGCGTAAGTTTTCTCCACGAAGGTGGACGCGTGCTCTGGGGGCGAACCAGCCTGATCGCCCCCGACGGCTTCGAGCAGATTGTCTTTGGCGACCACCAAGACCGCCACTCGCCCGAAAAATTAGCGGCCGTGAAGGTTTCAATTGTTGGCCTGAAGAAAGGTGATGCCGTTCGCGTTCTCTACGAGGATCGCGAGATCACGGCCCAAGATGGATTCTTTATCGACGACTTTACCGGCACCGATCTCTACCAACGGTTTGGTGGTCGCGCCACAGGCTACGGCGATGCGCCGGTAGCCCTGCACGTTTACGCCGTGGAGAAATAATTCGCAGCGACCTCTCGCCATGCGTTTACGTGGCAGATGAAAATTCGACCAACAGATCCGCAACCGCTGTCGTGATCGCTGCAAAGTATTCGGCCCCCTTGGCTGCCGTGGCGGATGCCGGATCACCACAGCCCGTGTCGGGATGCACCAGCGACCACGGCCTAGGCGACCATGCACCTTGCTGCAAGAGTGGCCCCAGCCACCAGGCCTCCGTCGCACCGTTACCGGCTTGGTTCATAACGACCAGTTCAGGCCGCAAATGGAGGAGGAGGGATGTTTCCATTGCGCCAGCGTGATCCCCAGGGCCTTCAACGGCAAAGATCCGGGCCATCGCATCTGGAAGGATCTTCCAGAAGTCGATGACGATGATGGTCGCCGAGCATTCCAGCATGAGGTCGCGAACCATTGGCTTGAAATCGTTTCCTCCATGGCCGTTGACCAGCACAAGCCGATCGATGCCCTGTCGCTTGAGACTCATCACCACGTCGTGCAGGATTGCCAGCGTAGCCGTGGTGGAGAGATGAATCGTGGCAACCTGATCCTGCTGCTGCGCGTTGTTGCCGTACGGGATTGTGGGAAGCACGATCACGCGCCCCCCCCGCTCGACTGCCAGTTCCGCGGCTCGCTCGGCAACAGCTGTGGCCTCGATGATGTCGGTGCCGTGGGGCAGGTGGTAGTTATGGGCCTCGCTGGCTCCCCAAGGCAGCAACGCCACATTCGGCTTTGCGTCAAGCAGTTGCCTGTAGTTGGCCTCAAAAAGGAGATGGGCTCGCGGGCTGAACAAAATGGTTACCTGTCTTTTATTTTATTTTCACGTGCATGGGCAGCATCATCAACGGGCGGCCTGACGAGATCTGCACCAACGCATTGGCTTGCGATGCCAGCGACTCGAGACCAGGGACGCCTGCCATTCTCGCCAGCAACACCACCCGTGCAATCGCATCACTGCGGCTCGCAACCGATTGCGTCACAGCCAGCCTAGCCACAGGATCGCCGTTGCCGCCGACAGCCCCAAAGAGATCATCGAAAAGACCCCTTGGTTCGGGGAGCAACACCCGCTCCGTCGGCTCATCCTCTGCAATACCAGCCAGTTTCCTGGCTTCATCGATGGCATCTTCAAGTGTGCCCAAACGATCCACCAGACCGGCTTCCTTTGCCATTCGGCCTGTAAAAACTCTCCCCTCGGCAAGCGTTGCGAGCTTTTCCATATCCATCTTGCGGCCAGCAGCCACCTTCGACGTAAACAACCGATAAACATCTTTCATCGTGGCTAAAAACACCTCCCTCTCATGCTCCGTAAAAGGTGTCTGCATCGAGAGCCAGCCGGCGTTTCGCCCCTTGCTCACAACATCGGTATGCACGCCGTACCGCTCCATCGCATCCCCAATAGCGATCTTTCCTCCCACGACGCCAATCGAACCTGTGAGCGTGCCGGGAGCTGCCACGATCTTGTCGGCTGCCACCGCCACATAGTAACCGCCGCTCGCGGCGATATCGGAGAGGCTTGCCACAACCGGTTTTTCAGCCAGCTTGGCCTCTCGCCAAATCAGGTCGCTGGCAAGTGCCGAACCGCCAGGCGAATCGATTCGTAAAACGATCGCAGCCACCTTTTCATCCCTAGACGCATCCCGAATAGCTCGGATCACAGTATCGCTGCCTGCTGAACCGCCCCCGAGCAAGCCCTCGGAACTCTTCCCTTCTTTGATCTCGCCGGTGAGGTGCACGACTGCAATCTGCCTGCCCTTGCCAGAAGGGGCATCTTGCTGCTGTCCCGAAAGCATCTCAACGAGTTTGACAAGCCCGCCAATGCCAGAGAAGTCGCTGTCGATCTTCCGCTCGCCGTAATCGCGGGCAATCTTTGGCTGCTCGACCTTCATCGTTTTACTCAAGACATCAATCACCTGATCCTCATAGCCAACCGCATCGATCAGCTTTGCTTCAAGAGCCGCCTCGGGCGTAAAAACGCCCACGTCGATCAGTTCCCGCACGCTTTCAGCCGACAGCGCGCGATCGGCGGCCACCCGCTCCACGAGTTGCTCAAAAAGATCGCCTACAAAACTCTCGTACTGCGCTCGCAGTTGGGGGCTCATGCTGGCGCGAGTCAGAGGCTCACCGGCACCTTTGAACTCACCCACCTGCAAAATCTCGGCATCGACACCGAGCGTGTCGAGCATCTCTTTAAAAAATGTGACTTCTGTACGCACTCCCGTGATCTCGAGCGTGGCAGCAGGAGGCATTGTGATCGTGTTGCACGCCGCTGCCACCATGTAGTGCACCGACTCCGAGCCAATGAGATGGGCGGCCACCGGCTTTCCAGCCTTCCGTATGCGGACAATCGCAGCCCGCAACTCATCGGCCCTAGCCCGCCCCAGATCCGGAGCCTCAATCGACAGAAGCACCGCCTTCACTCGGTCGTCCTTGGCTGCCTTATCCAGTCGCTCCACAATTCGGTGTAACTGCGGCGAAACATCGGCCAGTAGCCCCCCCTGCCCCACGCCGTCGGGAATGGAACCGGCTAGGCTGATCTGAGCAATCGTAGATGTGGACTTTGCTTTCTTCGCTGGCACTGGCTTCTTTTCAGCCGTTTTTTCCATCGACTGCGCAGGGGCCTGCTGGGGCACAACTGACTGGGCTCGCACCGCTTGTGCTGTCCCCATAAACCACAGGGCGCAGACACACGCACAGTACAATCGGCCTCCACGCTTGAAGAAAGAAAGGTTCAAGGGGCGAGGGCTTGGGGGATTGAGGATACGCATGCCTGTGGGCTCCGGAGTGTTGACCGACGACGCATGCCGGCGGTGTGTGGCATTGTAGCCGGCCAGAAGAAGGTGAAGGAATACTCGAATTCTAAACAAGAGGACTTGAATTTGAACGCCCGTATAGTAAGATACTTTCGTTCATGTTCGTTGCCTTTCCTCGATTCCTTTGCAAGACACCCTCTTTCCCTTCAAAATCACGGTCACAACTCATCTTTAGGAACGCGTCGCACCCGCCCCTACCATGCCAAAAATAACTGCTCGTAAAAATGTGGCCAAGAAGAAATCCCGTACCGCGGCAACAGGACAAAAAACCAAGCCCCGCCTGTCCACCGCACGCCCCTCCACGAGGCCTGCCTCTGCCGCAATGTCGGCCAAAAGTTCGGCCCTGCGAGGCGGCCTGCTGGGCCTGTCGGCCAAGGGTGTCTCGTCAGACTCTTCCGAGGATGTGCCAACCCAGCGACAGATGGATATCTACGAATTTATCCGGGACAAAATTCATTCTCGCGGGTACGGGCCAACCGTCCGCGAAATTGGCCTCGGATTCAAGATTCGCTCGCCGAATGGCGTAGTCTGTCATTTGAAAGCACTTGAACGCAAGGGCTTCATTACCCGTGAGAAAAATATGTCTCGTGCGATTGAGTTGGTCATGGAGCCTGCGCACCTCCGCGGCCTGCCGATGGCCGGTATGGTGGCTGCTGGCACGTTGCGGACTGCCGAGGAACAAAATGAGCGGATTAACTTTGAGGATCTCTTCGACCGCGATAGTCATTTTGTGCTCAAGGTGATGGGCGACTCGATGATCGATGCGCACATTGCCGACGGCGACTGGGTGGTGATCCAAAAGAAACAAACAGCTTGCTCTGGCGATATCGTTGTGGCCCAAACCGAAGACGGCGAGGCCACGCTCAAACACTGGTTTCCTGAGCGAGATCGTATTCGGCTTCAGCCGGCCAATGCTTCGATGAAGCCGATCTATGTGAAAAACGCTCGCGTACTCGGCGTGATGGCAGGCGTTGTTCGCAAAATGTAGCAGAGACTTGGTTCAAGCCGTCCGTGCAAGCCCGCTATCGTGAGCGGCGCCATCATGAATCTGGTGCAATTTGTTGTAGAGCGTCTTCAGGCTGATGCCGAGTTCCTCTGCCGTACGCGCCTTGTTGCCTTGATTGCGTTCGAGTCCATCCAGAATGGCCTGAATCTCTAATTCGCGGAGGCTCACGGGCTTGGCTGCCGGCGCAGGCTCTGCTGCCACCGAAGGCAACGCGGCAACTGCAGGCTCGGCGGTCGGTGCAGGAAACCTTTCGCCCGCGTTGGCTCGCGGTTTGAGTACTCCGAGCCTAGCTGGCAGGTGGTCGACCAACAGGGGCAGGTCGTCGCAGAGCACGAGGGCGTGCTCAATCACATTGGCTAGTTCGCGAATGTTGCCAGGCCACTGGTGGGCGGCGAGCACCTCCAGCACGCTGGCCTCAATAAGCATCGCTTCCGGCGGGGTTTGCGGCCTCGCCTCTCTCACAAAGTGACGCACCAACCCTGGGAGATCCTCGAGTCGCTGCCGTAGAGGCGGAATCGATATCTCAAACGTGTTAATTCGAAACAGCAAATCCTCCCGAAACGTACCGGCTGCCACCATGTCTTCCAGGGGCCTGTGCGTTGCGCACACTGCACGTACGTCGACCGTGATCGGATGATTATCGCCGACGCGGCGAATTTCACCGCTTTCGAGCGCTCGCAATAATCGGGGCTGCAATGCCTTGGGCAATTCGCCAATTTCGTCCAAAAAAAGCGTGCCCCCATCAGCCACTTCAAACAAACCTGCCCGATGCTCATCGGCGCCAGTAAAAGCGCCCTTCCGATGGCCGAACAACTCGCTCTCCACCAGATGCTCTGGCATCGCGCCGCAATTCACGGCCACCAGCGGCCCGGAGGCACGCTGGCTCCCCTCGTGAATGGCCCGAGCCACCAACTCCTTGCCTGTGCCAGTTTCGCCACGCACCAGCACATTGGATTCACTGGCCGCCACCCTAGCAATGAGCTTTCTTACGCCATCTAAGCCGGCTGAATCGCCGACAAGTTGCGTGCTCCCCTCCGCGCGGCGCACGCGGCCTTCCAACGCCCGCAGTCGGACTGTTAATTCTCGCTTCTTGCGCACTCGCTCCAAAACGGCTTGGATCTCTGCCAGTTTGCAGGGTTTTGTGAGGTAGTCAAAGACTCCCTGCCGCACCGCGCTAACGGCGCTTTCCAGCGACGACTTCCCCGTGATAATCACTGCCTCGGTGTCGGGCGCTACCTCTCTCACTCGCTTGATCACATCCAGCCCGCCGATGCCAGGCATGTCGAGATCCACAATAACGCAGTCGTAGGCCGTACGATCCAACGCAGCCAATGCGGTGCGACCGTCGGGGCAGACGGTCGCCTCGTGCCCCAATCGCGGCAGTTCGATCCGCATCAACTCCTGAATCGATGTCTCATCATCGGCAAACAGAATTCGCATTGGTCTGGCCTGCTTTTTCACTGTGTGCTTTCCCTCGAGATGCTCGTCCCGTCTGACTCAAAGGCGACGTGCCTTTTTGCTTCAGCCTTTTTGCTTGTGCGCTAGGCGGCCTGATGGCGATGATCTTTCTGTGTGTCTATGGTCTGGATGGGCGGAGCACCTGCCCCAATTTCGGCAATCGGCAGCGTCACTCGAAACGTTGATCCCATTCCCAAGCCAGAACTCATTGCCTCGATGCGCCCGCCGTGATCGGCCACAATGCGGTGCACAATAGAGAGGCCAAGGCCAGTGCCCTGCCCCGCTTTGCGACGGGTAAAAAATGGCTCAAAGAGATGCTCCAGCACCTCTTCGCTCATCCCACAACCGTCGTCTGTAAACGTCAGCACGGCCTCGCGACCACTCCGCTTCAAGCCCACTCGCACATTCCCAGATTCCTCGATGCTGTCCAACGCATTGACAAGCACATTGAGTACAACCTGTTTGATCTCCTGCGGGTTTACCATCACAAGCACATCGCTGCTGCTCTCAATCTCGATAGCTCTGCCGGCAAAACGCCCCACGTGCCGCAGCATCTCGGCCACGTCGCTCACCAAAGCCATGATTGCCGTGGCCTGTCGACGCACCTCTCCGAGGCGGGAGAAGTCAAGGAGTTTTTCGGTGATCCCTTTACATCGAAAGGCTTCGTTTTGAATCAACTCTAAATACCGTTTAGTTACCTGCATATCGGCCGCCGTCGGTGCAGTTGAATCGAGCCGGCTCTCAAGCGACTCGGCACACATGGCAATTGAGGCCAAAGGATTGTTGATTTCGTGGGCTACGCCGGCAGCCAGAAAGCCGACGCTCGCGAGCTGTTCGTTGCGGATCACTTCACGCGTGCGGAGTTGCACCTGTCCATCGAGATCATCTCGTATTTCTTGAAAACGCTCTGTCATGTCGTTGAAAGCATCGGCCAACTCGGCCATTTCATCGCGGGTATCAAGCGCCAGCCGAAACGAAAAATCGCCCCCCGCCACCCGACGAGAACCGTATCCTAAAAGCCGGAGCGGACGAAATACCCAGCGATAGGCGAGGATGCCTAGAGCCGCCAGCAGCACTGCGGCCGCCATGGCCGACGCCCACGTCGTGATGATGAGCGTGCGGTAGCCTGTGCGAACCTCGCGAGACAAATCGTGAAGACGGTCTTGAAGAAAACTAGGCAACTCAGCAGAGAGCGACGCCAGCAGTTCCAGATGCGGCTGGATCTCCAGCAACTTGCGCCGCTGCTCAGGCACAGACTCTTCCTGCAGTTCCGTTCTTAATTCAGCTCTTGATTCAGTTCCCGGCTCGGAACTCACATCAAGAATCGTAGCTGGTGTCGGCTCGGCAATCGCACCAATCGTGTTGAGGCACGCCGCAATGCTTCTGGCCGTCTCCCGTTCGCGACTGCGGTCGCCGAAGGGCATGTTATCGAGTTCGCCCTCCGTGAGCTCCAAGCAATAGCGGTCAAGGGTCCATGACGTCTTCCCCAACTGATCGGTGAACGAGTCGCCAAAGGCTGGCTCCTCGTGCGGATGTGCATCGGTATCAAACACCGTCGACTCGACAACGGGTCGGGCAGTATGATCGCCGTTGAAGGCCTTTGGATCGCCAGACATCGCACGGGCGTGGGCCACCCGCAGCATGCCAACACACTCGCCGAGTTCACTGGCACGTGGCAGTTCTGCAGCGCGACAACTCAACGCCCGTACCAGCCGTCGGTAAGAATAAATACCGAGAAAACTGCTGGCCGAAAGTGTGGCGACCATAATGCCAACGAGTAGGCCACCGAGCAGAAGTTTGTCACGAATCGGTCGTCGCCTGGACATATCCGACCTCCTTGCCATCGCACGAATCCATTGCTACTGCTGCCACTGCGACGGGCAAACAGATGAAAGGCTGCGCGGGCTGGGAAGGGTAGCAAACCAGTCCCGCCAACAAAAGATGAAAATCAAGGACAACGCGATGGCTGAAAAGGCGTTTCTACACGAGGCCCCATCGCTTGCGGAAAAACCACTCCGCCGACATCAAGCCCGCCATCAGCAGAAACATCGGCCACTTATCCCACGGAGTATACGACCACTGCTCTAATGTTTCGAAGGCCGCTGGCTTGCCTTTGATCTCCGCGAGGATATTGGGGATCTCCTCTGGGGATCGCACGCCACCGTCAGTTGCCTCTGAAAGTTGCCGCATGAGCAGTGGGTTGGCCAGCGGGTTGGCCAGTTCAAGATCCTGACGGACCACGGTAAAACGTGCAGAACGTTGCAGAGGCGTGGCCTTGCTTGGCCGCGTCGCTTTCACGACGATTTTCCAGTCTCCTGGTTCGGAAAAATCGGTCAGCGATCCCGAAAAAGTCTCCCCCCGCTTCGATAGACGGACGGTGCGCGACTGCCCAGCAGGCGAAATCACAACAGCTTCCATCGCCGCGTCGATGATCGCGGTGCCATCCGGTTGTGCCAGCCCCACATCAAAAGCAAGCGTTGTTCCTGGCGACACTCGCCGCTGCGCCAACCGCACCCAGAGCGAGTCTTTCTCCGTGTCGTCTTGCTTCGCGAGCCAGAGAATCAACTGCCGCCAGAAACGACGGTGTTGCTCGCCTGCTCCCTGCATCACCCAACGCCAGGTGGAATCGGGGGCAAAAGCAAGCACTCTTCCCTCGCCAAATTCCCTCGCCACCAAGAGCGGCTGACCCTCAGCCGACACCGCTAGCGGCTTGGCTGTCGGCACCAATCGGCCAAGGTCGTTGGCACCCTCGAGGGCTGGTAATGCCTGCCACGCAGCACGCGACTCCTGATCATTCCTGCCCAGTCGCAATATGGAGAGCGAGCCGAACCTCGGATCGGGCAGCATCTGGAGCGGCCCCTTGAGATGCAGCCCCGCTCGCATCGGTTCGTCAAAAGGCTGCCTCGCTAACCTGTCGGGCTCAAACGGGAGCAGCGGCCGCAGTTCCGAATCCCCCCAGCCACCTGCCTCAAACGACTGAAAGCCGCCGAGCAGTGCGATTCCTGCGCCGCCCTCCACCTTCTTTCGAATGGCCTGCACGTCATTCGGTCTGAGTGCGGCCGCAGCAAGGTCGCCGATCACAAACACGTTGTAGTCGTGGGCCAATGTCGCACCGATATCCACCGGCCATTCCTCGCGTCGGCTGGAATCAATCCACTGAAAATCAACCTGCATGTCTGGACTCGCCGAGAGCACTCGACGGAGAAATCTCTGCTCGACCCGTAAGGCCCCTTCGAGATAGAGCACTCGCAGTCCTCCGTCGATCACTTCTACAAACGTAGAGAGTTCGTTGTTGATGAGGACCACTTCTCCCTCTTGTGGGTCGACCGCGAGCGATACTTTGCGTTCACCAAGACTCTGCGGCGTCCACGCCAATTGTACGGCCTCTTCGGCCCCTTGTGCCGCGCCCCGCACCGTCGTGCGCGAGACCTCCTCCATATCGCCCACGTTATTTTCAGCCATCAGTTTGACTACGACTTGGCGGTCGCCCAATCCGTCCAACCGCACACGGCCCGCAACCTCTAGCGCATTTTTGAGATACACCGTCTCGGCGACTGCCAGATTTGAAATTGCGGCATCGCGGCCCTGACCTGTGCCTCGCTGCTGGCCAAACGTGATGCTCCACAGCGGCACGCCCGCATCCCCCACCTTGCGTGCCGCCGATTGCGGCGGCATATCTCGGGGCGGATAGGCGTGCTGCGCTCCGTCGCTCAGTACGATGATACCGGCCAGATTTTTCCCGGCACTGGCCCGCACGCTGTCGTCGATTGCTGCGCCGATCGCCGTTTCATCTTTTGAAGGTCTGTCTTGCCACTTACCAATCGCGAGAGGATCCTCTGGTTTTGCAATGACGGCCTGCGTCTCGCGGTCGAATCGCCAGAGGGCAATGTCGAAGTCGCCTTCGGCAACTAGGTCCATCGCGGCCGGCTTTGCTGCAGCCAATGCATCTATGACTTCCTGCCAGCGGGTGCGGCCATTGGGGCCATCAGCCACTGACATGCTCTCAGACACATCTGCCAACACGATCACCGTTCCCTGCTGCCGAGCCTTGGTGCTCGAAACAAATGTAGGCCGCAGCAGACATGCTACAAGTGCCAGAAACGCCCCCAATCGAAGCAATACAAGGAGCATTCGCCCACGGCCAGACACCCGCGACGGGTCGGGAGCACATGCAAGCAGCACTGCGGCCAGTGCCAATGCCACCATGCCGACAAGCAGCCACGATCCGACAGGATCGAAGTTGATCGCAACATCCTCTACAGCGATCATGGCACTCATGACAATCATGCGCTCGCCTCTTCCATCGCAGACAGCGGCGGTGGCTGCCCTGTTGCCTGCGGCAGTGGCGGCGGTACAGACTGCACTGGCGAAGCGTCTGGTGACGATGCCGACCCAGCAAACGCGGCCGCAGGCCCCAGCGTTGGAGCCGAGTCGTCGCGAGGGGCGTAAAATCGGTTGGCCACAATCCAATCGCCGGCCATCACCAGCGCCGCAAGCATGATGACCCAACCGCCCAGTTCTGCACCAATGCGTTCGAGGTTGACGTCGCGCACAAGATCCGCTTCCGTGCGAGCCATCCGCTGGCCGGCACCAAATATGATTGCCAGCGAATCCTCTCTGAGCCGAGTTACGTCAGTCGCTGATGCATCCAGATTTGCGCTAAAACCCGTGGAAAGTCCGCCGATCTCGCCGCCAGAACGAATTGTATAGTTGCCAGGCACCTGCGTTGCCGTGACGGTGATCGTGCTTCGCTTTTGATCAACTGCGACAGGAAAGTCGTCTCCTCCCGGCGTTCGTACAAACGCAGCTGGCACATCTCGCTTCGCCAGATGGATCACAGCTGGTCTGCCTGCGATAATGTTGCGTTCGTCTGCTGTGTCGATCGCACAGAGCAAGGTTTCGTTGGCCAGCATCACAAATGGCCAAGGCTCAAAGCCTGTGGCCAGCGTGTTCCACGCATCGGGATCACCGGCCGACTGGGAAACTGGGGTGGTGATTGTGATAACAGTTCCCTGCCCCACGCGATGTTCCAGAAGAGCGGGCAATCCGTTGCGATAAGCGGCAACTGGAAGGGCGGCAGTCGCATCGGATGCGCCAGGCTCAGTCCCGCCTCCAGCGTGTACCGGAGAATTCAACGGCTCAAACTCCCAGTGCCGCTGCACCGGAAAATCCTGCCAAGGCACCGCGTCTCCCACGCGACGAAAAGCCGCCAGGATCGGGTGGTCAAGCGATGATGGGCTGAGAAAGTTGCTGCCGTCTGGGCTGCGCCACACTCGCACAATCCGGCCGCCCAACACGTTCTGCGACATCTCTGAATTGAACGGCACCACGCCCGCAACGGACTGGGATCCAACGGCCCGAGGCCCAAGCCACACGACTAGCCCCCGGCCGCCGGCCACCCATTGACCGAGCAACTCCCACAAGCGTGCTGGCAGCGGCGGCGGATCCACCAGCACGATTCCGCTCACGCCGTCCCACGACGTAGCTTCCAGTTGTGCGGTGTCGATCAGCGTGGCAACAAACTTTGCCTTACCCGATATTCGAAGCGCAGCTGGCGAAATAGCCTGCATCAGAAACAATCCGGTGCGTTCTACGGGAGCCGGTGCTGCCACGAGCACGCGGGCGGGCGTCCCCACCTCAACGGTAAACGAGCGAATATTATCTGCCTCGAGATCATCCGAGCCGTCGATCACAACGCGGCCCTGGCGCACGCCAGGCTCGAGGCCGGCGATCTCAAAATCGACTTGACCAAGAGCCCCCTGCTTCCAGGCAACCGGCTTGATCGCGCGCCTCGCATACTGGCCATCAGCGTTGAGCATCTCCACGGTGACTGCGCGATTGGCATCTGGCCCGGTGCGACTGGTGGTCACAGTGATCGATAGCGGCGACCCCGCTGCAATCAGATTGCCCGAGAGTTCGGCCGCGTCGATCGCGAAGTTGTGTGATGATGAAGCACCCACATCGACCACTAGGAGACTGGTGTCGGGATGCGACGTAGAAAGCTCCAAAGGTGCAGTTCCATTCCATGCGCCTTGCGAGCAGTCAGTAAACAGATACACCTCGTGCCGCACGAGGGCAGACGTATCGAGCAACTTGAAGCCCTCGGCGATCGCTGCAGAGAGCAAGGTCGCCGGCGTAGACGCAGCGAGCCGTTCGATCCGCGTGGCAGCAGCAGCGAGTGTCGGAGAAAAGGCAGCCGCGCCACCCGTCGTGTCGAGCACAGCTACCTTGCTCAACGGAGGCAGTTTTTCAAACAGCACCTTCGCCATCGACGCAGCCTGTTCCAATCGCGTGCGATTGCCCTCGCGCAAGAGCATCCGCGGCGCGGTATCAAAAACAAATACTGCCGCGACGGGGCCTTCGCCATCGGCCAGCCAACCGGCTCCACGCAACGTCGGACGGGCCAGCGCCAGCGCCAAGAATGCT
>Ga0209500_10000921_pt1 | contig 23428 bp, 19 predicted proteins | sample S_140212_EF_Meta_FD_187323 | JGI IMG/M metagenome (GOLD analysis project Ga0209500, IMG submission 187323) | Freshwater microbial communities from Lake Simoncouche, Canada to study carbon cycling - S_140212_EF_MetaG (SPAdes) (version 2) | ecosystem: Environmental > Aquatic > Freshwater > Lake ...
CCAGCAAGCGAAGAGATCAGCAGCGCGCAGATTGAGCGCGCCATGGTTCCTGCGCTGGCCGGACTGCTGGCGCACGTTGAGGATCCGCTTCCCGCCGAGTACCGCGCCTCGCGAGCGCTGCCGCCGCTCTCGGAGTGCTATCGCCGCATGCATGCGCCGCAGGACATGGACGAACAACGGGAGGCGCGGCGGCGGCTGGCGTTTGAAGAATTACTCCTCCTGCAACTGGGCGTCATGATGAAGAAGCGCCAGATGCGGGAAGGCGCGAAAGCACCTTCGGTTCCGGTGACGGCCGCGGTGGACGCTCGGATCAGATCGCGGTTTCCGTTTGTATTTACGTCGGAACAAGATCGTGCGTGTTTGGAGATTGCTGGTGACATTGCCGCTGTGGTTCCCATGAATCGGTTGTTGCAGGGAGACGTGGGTAGTGGCAAGACCGCGGTGGCGTTGTATGGAATGTTGGCAGCGGTTGCTGCGGGCGGCCAGGCAGCGATCGTGGCGCCAACGGAGTTACTTGCTGAACAGCACGGTGCGTCGATCGGACGATTTCTTGCTGGAAGTGATGTGCGCGTCGAGTTGTTAACGGGCAGTTTGGGTGCTGCGGCGCGGCGCGCGGCTCTGGAACGGATCGCAACGGGTGAAAGTCAGATAGCGGTTGGCACGCATGCTCTGCTCTTGGAGGGTGCGGTGTTTCGGAACCTTTCACTGGCGGTCATTGATGAGCAGCATCGCTTCGGCGTTGAACAACGCGCGGCCATGCGCGCTAAGGTTGCCCGCGAAACCGGCGAAGTGCCACACATCTTGGTGATGACTGCCACGCCAATTCCCCGCACGCTTTCGCTCACCGTATTTGGCGATCTTGATGTTTCAGTGATACGAACTCGGCCAGCCGGTCGGCAACCAGTCACTACCCGAGTGGTTGGTCGCGATAAGGAAACCGAGGTGTACACGTATCTGCGCTCGCGCATTGATGGCGGCGAGCAGTGCTACGTGGTGGTGCCCGCAGTGGAAGAGAGCGCCATGGGTCTCAAGGATGCTGAAGGAACCGCGCGCGCACTATCGGCGGGTGTATTTGCTGGACTGCGTGTGGGCGTTGTGCACGGCCAACTGGCGCGCGATGATCGCGAAAAAACCATGGACTCATTTCGGCGCGGCGAACTGGATGTACTGGTAGCCACCGTGGTCATTGAGGTGGGCGTTGATGTTGCAAATGCATCGCTTATGGTGGTGGAACATGCTGATCGATTTGGTCTTGCACAACTTCACCAATTGCGCGGACGGGTTGGACGCGGTGAACGCAAGAGTCTGTGCGTATTCATTGGCGAGCCAATGACTGACGACGCGCGTAAACGCCTCGATGCCATTGGCAGCACTGATGACGGATTTGAAATCGCCGAACTTGACTTGGCGATTCGCGGACCCGGGGAACTCTTTGGCAGCCGCCAAAGCGGCCTCCCTCCGTTCAAAGTGGCCGACCTGATGCACGACATGGAGTTACTGCGCCTTGCGCGCCGCGACGCCAAGGACTGGATCGAACGCGACGGGGATCTCAGCGCGCCGGAACATCGATTGCTACGCCGCAAACTCATGCATTCCTATGGCGGCGCGTTGGGCCTGGCCGACGTGGCTTGAGCGGTTGTGAAATTGACCAGTGAAGCGCCGCTGTGAGTTCCGTGAGCCGCGGTATCGGGCGTAGACTTCCTTCCCTGATGCCTGCACCTGCACTCACCATCCGCGATCTCCGATTCTCGTATCCAGACGCCTCGTGGGCACTATCGGTGCCGCACTTACAGGTGGAAGCTGGCGAACATGTGTTGCTTGTCGGCGGCTCCGGGCGCGGCAAGAGCACCCTGCTGCAGGTCGTTGCCGGGTTGCGCGAACTGGGAAGTGGATCGGTCGAAGTGGCTGGCGTTCGTATGGACACCCTGCGCGGCGCAGCGCGCGACGAAGCACGCGGGCGCAGCATTGGGATGATCTTCCAAACCTTCAATCTGCTGCACGGATTCACGGCGCTTGAGAACGTCTTGGCAGCACTGATGTTTAGTTCCATGCCGGCGGCCGAACACGAACATCGCGCGCGCGCCCTGCTCTCCACGCTTGGAATTGCTGACGCGGACGCTGAGGTGGACCGGCTTTCGGTTGGCCAGCAACAGCGCGTGGCCGTGGCGCGAGCGTTGGCAGCACGCCCCGCCCTCGTGCTTGCTGATGAACCAACGGCCAGCCTCGACCCAGAGAACACGGAGACCGCCATGGACCTGATCCAATCCGCATGTCGCGCCGAAGGTGCCGCGCTCCTGTGCACCAGCCACGACCCATCAATGCGTGCACGCTTTGCGCGCATTGAATCGATTGATGCAATGATTGCAGGAGCCGCGCGATGAGTGCAAAGACCTTGACTGACTGGCAAATCGTCATGCGCAGCTTGCGTGCGCGACCGCTGTCGACGTGGATCACCATCGGCATGGTGGCTACCAGCGTTGCGCTCCTCTTGGTGCTGTTTGGCATGCGAACGGCGGCGCGCGGAGCATTCGACCGGGGTTCGGGGAATATTCACTTACTGGTGAGCGCTGATCCAAGCCCGCTAGTGGCCGTACTCAACGGCATCTTTTATGCCAACGCCCCATCCAAGCCAATCGCTTGGAGCAAGTATCAATCGATTCGTGGCGCGTTCCCATATCAGTGGGCCATCCCAACCCAACAAGGCGACAGCTACCGCGGTTCTCCAACGATGGCAACATCGACTGACTTCTTTGCAAAGTTTGAGCCCGTGGCGGGTGAGCCATGGAAACTTGCAAGTGGGAAGTTCTTTGAGCGTCCGTTTGAGATTGTGCTGGGATCAGCGGCGGCCAAGGCCTCGGGCCTTCGCCTTGGTCAAGAGGTGTTTCTGACCCACGGCTCCGGTGCGAGCCGCGAAGGCAGCGAGCCGGATGAGCATGCTGGTCATGTACACACCGAGTACCCATTCAAAGTTGTTGGTGTCCTTGAACCGACCGGCAGTGCCCATGACCGCGCACTCTTCATTGACCTTGAATCAAGTTGGATTCTGCACGCCTTCGATCGCCGCGAACGAGCCGGTATTTCTGGCGTCACGACTGCAGCAGATCTGGAAGACGACGATCGCAAGGTGACGGGCATTCTGCTGCGCCTGCCAACCCGCGCCGGAAGCGATGCCAGCGCCGCAATGCAGCAGCAGTTCGACACGCTGCGGCGCGACACGGCCATCGTCGTGGCACAGCCGGCGCAACAGATCCAGAAGCTGTTTGAAATTGTCTCCAACGTGGACGGCATATTCATTGGAATGGCAATAGTGGTATTGATTTCAAGCTCATTGAGCACCATGCTGGCGCTGTACAACTCAATGGCGGCACGAACACGGCAGATTGCAGTCTTGCGAGTGTTGGGTGCGAGCCAAGGACGCGTGTTTGGGCTGGTGCTCACCGAGAGTTTGGTCATCACTATGGCCGGAGCGCTTTCGGGGATCGTGCTGGCCCTGCTTGGGGGAATTGCGGCGAGCGCGTGGCTGAAGGCATCCATTGGTTTGGTCATTGATCCGACGCTTGATCCACGAAGTACCGTGATCGTCCTTGGCGGCGCGGTGGCGCTCGGTGGCATTGCCGGAATCTTGCCTGCGTGGCGTGCGTACCAAGTACCCGTGGCAGACAACCTTCGACCTGCAGCATGAGGAAGTGGCAATGAACGGAACCAGAATCATTTGGATTGCAGGCGGCGTCCTTGCGGGATTTGCCGTGGTACTGGCGCTGACTGGCAACGATTCGTCGTCGGTGCAGTCTGCGGGCAGCACACCTGCGATGGCCACCAGCACCGAAGCACCAAGCGCGCCGAGTGCGGCAAGTAGTGCCCCGACCGCCGCGACGGTGAGTTCGTCCACGAGCGCGGCAAACCCTGGTACACCCGCGAAATCAGTGGGCGCAACTGAAGGTGCGACTGCGAACACAACTGCAGGTGAAGAAAAACCACCGATCGTTCGCGCAGCAGACGCCGTCGACTTGGGTCTTGACCAGACGATTCACGATGCAAAGGTTGTTCCGGGAAACATCGTGCCCAAGAAGGATGCCAAGACGGGCGAGATGTTGCTCTATGCAGACGGGAAGTATGAGATTCGTGGACTCGGTACTCCAGAGTCACCATACCGCGTGAGTTGGGAGTGCCTCGCGAGCGCATCGGAGAGCTACATGCCGCGCCTCCAAGAGCGTGAGATCCCGCAACGGATTGCGCTGCTGCACGGCAAGGTGCTGGAGATTGATGGCTACCAGGCGTTCCCGCTGATGGTGAGTGAAACCAAGGAACTGATCGTCATGCTGAACCAGTGGGATGGATGCTGCATCGGCGTTCCACCCACGCCCTATGACGCTATTGAAGTGAAGTTGCTTGAGCCAGCCAAGCGTGGCGGTCGACACGCCGCATTTAACTTTGGCGGCGTGCGCGGGACGTTCCGCGTCGATCCATACCTTGTTGAGAATTGGCTGGTTGGCCTCTATATCCTTGAAGGCGCCCGAATGGTTGAGGGCGCCAAACCAGAGCTGTAATCCGAACCTGATGACCGATGCGTGCAGCGCCTTGCGCCACACGATCTGCCTGCCTGCACCCCGTTGATGGAACCCACCATGATTCATACATGCCTGACTTTCGCGCTTGCGCTTTCGCAGACTCCGCCAACGGCGCCTGACGCTACGGCGGTGCCCAACGCAAGTGCGGTGCCTGCCGCGCCTGAGGTGGCGGAGGTGCCTGTGGTACCCGCCACGACTGCAGGGCCCGCCGCGACTGCGGTCGCAACGACGCCCGTGGAGCGGCGCAACACCGCATCGCTCACTACGGCGATCGACAGCCTGTGCGCGCGCTATCCGACGAGCATGGTGGTTTCCAGTATCGGAAACAGCGCTGGCCGACGCGCCATTCCGCTGTTGACACTTTCTGCCGATCCAGCCACGGCGGGTGAGCGCCCCGCCATTCTGATGCTGGCTGGCATGGACGGGCCGCGCTGGTCCGGTACTGAGGCTGCATTGATTGCCGCCGAGGCGATCGCACGCGATCACGCTGACATGCTCCGTGCGGTAACGGTGTATGTGATCCCACGCGGTAATCCCGATGCTGCGGAAGGATTTTCAACTGATCCGCGTCGCGATTATTCCGGCGATGGCATCGTGCATGACAATGATCGCGATGGCAATCGAGAGGAAGACCGCCCGCGTGATCTGAACGGCGACGGATTGATCACGCAGATCCGCGCATCCGCAAACTCCACGCCATGGACCGCCCCGACCTTGGTATCCGACGCCGCCGAGCTCCGGCTACTGCGCGCCCCCGACGCCAAGTCGGGCGAAGTTCCGGTGTACGCCGTTTGGACTGAAGGCATGGATACGGACGGAGATGGCCGCATCGCCGAGGATTGGCTGGGCGGAATTGATCCGGAGCGGAACTTTCCGCATCGGTGGCCGGAGTTTGAAGATGAAGCCGGCTCGTATCCGTTGATTGCACCCGAAAGCAAAGCGATTGCTGACTTTGTCATGTCCCACCCGACGCTCTTTGCTGCGTTCGTATTGGGGCGCCATGACACGGTCATCAACGTCCCGGATGGCAAGGCACGTACGCCGGGCGGAATGCCGGTGATGCTTGATGAAGCCGATGTTGCAACGTATGCCGAACTTGCAAAGTCATGGCGCGAAATCAGTGGGCAGAAGCGCGCCGATGCGCGAGATAGCGGCGGAAGCTTTGTTGCGTGGATGAACGCGCAGCGTGGCGTTCCAACATTCGCTTCAACATTGTGGGGTCGTCCAGATGCCCCAGCGGCGGAAGCAGCCAAGCCCGCAGACGCCACGAACACCGACAAGCCGGCAGACAAGAAGGTGGACAAGAAGGACGCCCTCAAGCCCGCCGATGCGGAAGGCGCCGCTTGGCTTGAATACAGTGACCGCGTATGCAACGGCGCTGGGTTCGTCCCGTGGACTCGCATCGATCATCCGCAATTGCGCAACGTTGAGGTGGGCGGATGGGTACCCGGTTTCCGTGAGAACCCGCCGATTGCTCAGGTGCCCGCTCTTGGCGATGCGTGTGCAAAGTTCATCGCAGCCATTGCTGACGCCCGTCCGATGATCGCCATTTCCGAGCCAACCGTGCTGGCAGTGGGCCCTTCGCTGTGGCGGATTGAAACGCGCCTCACCAATACTGGTCGACTGCCATCGGTCATGCGTGGGGGTCGAGCGGATCTGGTCACGCCAGCGCACGTCATTCGAATTTCAGCGCCGATGGATCGGATTCAGGCGGGCAACCGCAACGACGTGATTCGCGGAATTGATACTGGTAGCGCCCGCGTGTATTCATGGCTTGTGAACGTACCGCCTGGAGAAGAGGTGGCGGTCGAACTGCTCTATAACGGCAAGTCGGTCCAGCGTTGGGCATTCCGTGACGGAGAGAAACTCACAGCGGAGGGCAGCAAGTGAATACGCGCCTTCTTGCATCGGTCATGGCTTGTGGCTTGAGCTTTGCGACACATGCACAGCAGCAGATCGCTTCTAAAGTGGAGATTCCATTCAACCGCTTTAGTGATGTGGAGACGTTGCAGTCCTACATGTTTAAGTTGGCGGAGTCGTATCCATCGCTGTGCCGCGTGGAGCGCATTGGCACCACTGCTCTGGGACGACCGTACCTGGCCATGGTCATCAACAATCGCCAAACCGGCGACGAAGGCACCAAGCCCGCCATGTATATCGATGGCGCTATCCACGCCAATGAAATTCAAGCGGGGGAGACCGTGCTGTACACAGCGTGGTACTTGCTGTCTGGCTACGGCACCATTCCCAAGATCACCGAATTGGTTGATCGAAGCACTTTCTACCTTGTTCCACTGGTGAATCCGGATGGACGCGCCGAGTGGTTTGCCAACGCCAACACTCCGAATTCCGCGCGCACTGGGCAGAAGCCCGTCGACAGTGACGGCGATGGTGTTGCCGATGAAGATGGTCCCGACGACATGGATGGCGACGGTCACATCACCATGATGTGGAGGCCCGATCCGTTTGGAACGCACCGCCGTGATCCGCGCGATGCCAATCGAATGATCCCGGTACCACGCGAACCGAAGGCGGACGGAACGCGCGAGTACGGTGACTGGGTCATGGCTGGACAAGAAGGGGTCGACAACGACGGCGATGGCCGCGTGAACGAGGATGGCCCGGGCGGCTATGACATGAATCGAAACTTCCCTTCTGGATGGGAGCCAGAGAACATTCAGAATGGCGCGGGGGCATATCCATTGTGCTGGCCGGAGACCAAGGCGCTGGCGGATTGGGTGCTTTCCAAGCCACAGATCGCGGCGGCGCAGGCGTACCACAACGCAGGTGGAATGATTCTTCGCGGTCCTGGTTCAGGCACGCGCGAAGACGACTACCCCGCCGCAGACGTCGGCGTTTACACCAAGATTCAGTCTGTCGGCGCAGAAATGCTGCCGTTCTACCGCTCCATGGTGATCTACAAGGATCTGTACACGGTGCACGGCGGCGTAGTGAATTGGTTTGCAGAGGGGCTCGGAATTGTCTCGCTGACCAATGAGCTTTGGACCGAGAAGCGCATCATGCAGAACGGTCAAGAACCCACCGACGATCAGGACCGCAAGTGGAACGAGCGCATGCTGTTTGGCCAAACCACGGTCCCGCTGCATGAAGTGAAGCATCCGGAGTTCGGCACCGTACTGGTTGGCGGCGGAACCAAGTTCTCCTCGCGCATTCCACCGCCATTCATGATGGAAGAAGAGTTGCACCGCAACTTTGCATTCACCATGTTCCACGCAGATCAGATGCCGCTCCTGCGCTTTGAAAGCGTAGAAACCAAGGAACTGGCACCGGAACTTTGGCAGGTCACTGTCACGGTGGCGAACGATCGCCTGATCCCCACTCGCACTGCGCGGGCGGCTGAAAAGGGCATCGGCCTCGCCGACACGCTGACCCTGACTGGAGCCGAAGTGGTTGCAGCCGGAACACTCGATCGCCGAACCGACCGCACCCTCGATCCGCAAGGATTCCAGCCAGCGACGCTCCGGTTGGAACGAGGCGTTCCTGGGCAATCAACCGTGGCAGCGCGATTCCTTGTGAAGGGAAGCGCCGGAACCCCCATCACGCTCGCTTGGAATGCTGAGAAGGCAAAGCGCATTGAAAGCAGCCTGAAACTCGGCGAGTCAACCCTTCCGACGGCGGGTCCACCGAAGTGAGCCAGACGGGCTCGGATCCGAGCCACCGCGACGTGGCGCATAGCGATGTGACGCACAGCGATGTCGCGCATTGCGACGTGGCTGTCATCGGCGCCGGCGCAGCCGGTTTGTTTGCAGCTATATGGGCAGCCCGCTCCGCACACGCCGCGGGCGCACCGCTTCGTGTCGTTGCGTTCGACGGTGCGCGGCGCTTAGGTGCAAAGATTCTGGTAGCGGGTGGTGGTCGGTGCAATGTCACGCACTGGCGTGTTGATGATTCTGACTACGCGGGCAGTACGCCATCTGCCATTCGCACGGTGCTGCGTCGATTTGGTGTTGACACCACCGTGCAATTCTTTTCGGAACTTGGCGTTGAATTGAAGCGAGAAGAAACGGGGAAACTGTTCCCGGTGTCTGACGATGCACACAGCGTCTTGAATGCACTGCTTGCCGCGGCGCGCGATGCAGGGGTTCGACTTTCGCATCCAAACCGGGTGACTTCCATTGCCGCCACGGCAGCCGGATTTCGTCTCACGACCAACAGCAACACCTCTGGTAATCCTGGGGCACATGAACACACAAGTGCCTCCGCGGAGTGGTTCGCTCGCCGAGTGATTCTGTGCACGGGCGGTAAGGCGCTTCCTAAATCTGGGTCAGATGGCGCGGGCTTGGACATGGCGCGTTCACTGGGTCACTCAGTAACAGAACACCTGGTTCCAGCACTGGTTCCGCTGCGATTGCCTGCTGGGCATTGGATCACTGAGCTCAGCGGGCTGACTGTTCCAGCACAACTCACCTTGCGTTCCGCAACTGGCAAGAAGTTGGTCTCGTTCACCGACAGTACGCTGTGCACGCACTTTGGTATTTCTGGACCAAGTGTCCTCAATGTCAGCCGCTACTTGCTGATGGAGCAATTCATCGATCCCGGCGCGCGACTGGAACTTTCCTGGACGCCCGGAATCGAAGTCGACACCATTGATCGCGCACTGATTGACGCCAAAGGACGAGGCGTCGGCACCGTTCTGCGCGCCTACCTGCCAGAGCGGCTCATGCGGGCCGTGTGCGCCGCCAGTTCTGTAGACCCGGCAGCGACCGCGCAACAACTACCGCGCGAGCAACGACGCGCGCTTGCGCAATGTGTTGCCGGCACCCCGCTGCCGATTTCCGGCGACCGCGGATTCACCTTTGCAGAAGCCACCGCGGGCGGGGTTCCGCTTGCCGAAGTACGCCTGCAAACCATGGAGAGTCGAACCGTTCCCGGCCTGTACTTGGCAGGCGAAGTATGTGATGTAGACGGCCGCATTGGCGGCTTTAACTTCCAGTGGGCTTGGGCGAGCGGGTACGTCGCCGGGTTGAGCGCGGCTCAATCACTGCTGCCTTCCGCGGCTGGATAAGCCCAGCGAGCGTTCCGGCTGCTCGCAAGACAATCGCCCGCAGAGCCGCCAGTCCGCTTGGCGGAGGGGGGGCCCCGCGCACCCCACGCACCTTCTTGCGAGTGCGGCGCACGACCGGAATCAGTTTCGCAAATGCTTGTGGTGCATGCTGACGGATGAACTCAATCTCATTCTCGGTGGTCTCCACCTCACTGAACGCCCGTTTGCCATGACCACAAGCGCCATGTTGCAAGGCGTGCGTCAATTCATGAATCAGAACCGCGATCGCCAAGATCCGCGTTTCCAATTCAATTCCACCGGGCGGCGTGGAGTAGCGAGCACGGGCACGACGGTACGTGTGCCAATACGCGCTCGCTCCCGGAGCAACACGCAGCAGAATGTGCGGGCGATCAAAGCCATGCGCGTGGCGCTGGTAGTAAGCACTGGCGCCGCGGCCTCGACGCCAACGGATCGGCGTGGCTGCCAGCGTGGCGCGTTGATCGGCGGTGAGTTGGTAGCGGGCTGCTACGAATTCAACAGCCGTTTCGTGAATATCTGCGCGGAGCTTCGCGGTGAGGCGCGGACCAGCGGTAGCGCGCGGGGGCGCGACGGCGCGTGCACTTCGCACCAGGCGCGTGCTGGATGAAGTCGCACCGGGTGGGTTGGCTGCAAGGATGTCACGCATGACCTCAACAAAGCCCGCCACCGCTGCCGGATCTGCCGGGGCATGCTCGCCGCGTTCCACCGCGCGATACCAATCTGCAATCTGCCAAGCGCGCGTGGCTTCCACTGCGTCAAATCGAGGAATCAGATGCATGTGCAGGTGCGGCGCACCCTGGCCAAACGCAATGGCGTAGACGCGGTCACAGCCGGTGATCTCACGAATAGCGCGGGACACGGTGCGTAATGCACGCCCAAATTCATCCGCTTCTGCATCGTGAAAGTCTGCCGGACCCTGCACATGACGAACCGCGCATAGGCATGTCCACCCAACGAGCGGCGACGGCAACGGATGATGGCGAACGATCCAATGTGGACCACGGTGGCACTCAAGCGCAGCGAAATCACGGGCACCAGAAACCGGGGCAAGCGGCGCGTTCCCAGCGAGTTCATTGACGCTTGCGTCTGCCGCGCTTGCATGAATGCGACAGATATCGCATGCGCCCGCAGCTGACGGATCGTTCACTTGGTTCCCTCAGGGCCGCCATCAGCGATGTACTTGGCATGAATGGCCTGCTCCAAATCCACACCCGCAATGTTTGCCAGTGTGGTGAGCCACGCTAGGACGTCAGCGAACTCCTCTTGCAAATTCGCGCGGTCCGGAGTTCCCTTCTCAAGTTTGCCAAGCGCGTGTGCCAATTCGCCAACCTCCTCAGCAAACCACAGGAAGGTCTTTGCGGCACCACGCGCACTGTCGGTGGCGTAGTACCGCTCATGGATCATCCGCTGAAAGTCACGGATAGCCATCGGATTGATTGGTGCGGCGGAAGTACCAGGGTGTGCGTTCGTTGCGTCAGGCATGCGTGATTACGCGCGGCAGCGCGGCAGGAAAGCGTCCTCGGGGGGAGTCGAACCCACAACCTCCGCCTTCGGAGGGCGGCGCTCTATCCAGTTGAGCTACGAGGACATGAACGGGCGAACAGACGCCCGTGCGCGGAGTGTAGAGCCCATTCACGATTCTGCCGACCGCTACAAGTTCCCTCCTCTATCCTTCCATTTCGTGCCCGCGATCCCAGCCAACGCCTCCCGAGAGACCGCTACCCCTGCCGCAGCGCATGGAACCCAGGCTGGCATGGATTGCGTTGCCACCGCCGGACCAGCCGCCATCGCCCCACGCTGGGTGGTGCTGACCGTCACGTGGGTCAATTCCCTCGGCAGCGGATTGCTGTGGAGCGGCGTTCCGTTCGTCACGGAACTGCAGTACGGATTCACGAAGGGCGAGAACCTACTACTGGCGTTGGCCGAGAGCATCATCTACGTCTTGGTGGCCTTGGGCTCCGGCCCAGTACTGAGACGCTTTGCAGGTCGCGGGCTGACTCCGCGCGCCGCTCTGATGACCATCTTCATCGTCCAACTTGTTGCATCCGGCGTCGCACTCACCGGCATGTGGGGCGTGGTAGTCGCCTCGTGCGTCTTTAGCGCCGTAGGTGCAACGCTGTGGCCGATCATGGAGAGCTATGTTTCGTCCGGGCAACACGGCGGCAACATGCGGCGCTCGATCGGCATCTTCAATGTGACGTGGATGTCGGCTACTGGCGCATCCCTATTACTCATGGCGCCGGTGATTGCATTCGGACATGCAAACCACACGCTCTTTGTCCTGGCGCCGATCTCACTGCTATCGATCTTCCTGCTTCGCTGGTTCCCAGCACGTCCGGCCGCACATCCTCCGGAACATGCGCACACGCACATTGCTCCGCAATACGCGTACCTGCTCCGCGCCACGCGATTTGTCATACCTACCAGTTACATATTCATTTCGGTGATCGGTCCGGTGATGCCATTCATCTTGCGCGATCTGGCGATTGAAGATGGACTGAAGACGCCGATCGCATCGGTGTGGATGTTTGCGCGCATGCTCACGGTAGTCATCTTGGCGCAACTGACCTTCTGGCACGGTCGGTGGAGCACGCTTGCAGTTGGAGTTTCGTTGCTGGCTGGCGGATTTGCTTGCACTGTTCTGGCAACCGATGTTGCCATACTGTTGATTGGGCTCACCATGTTTGGCGCCGGTCACGGAATTCTCTATTACGCAGGTCTCTATTACGCCATGGCCGTTGGTGGCGCGGATGTTGACGCGGGCGGCCGCTTCGAGGCACTGATCGGTGTTGGCTACGTGATTGGGCCCGTGGCTGGCATGCTGGCTGGCGGCACGCAAGCACAACTGGTGGGGGCAACATGGGCTGCTGCTCTGCTCGGCATCGCGCCGGCCATCATGCCATGGCTTGCGTGGCGCCGTCGCCTACGCACGGAACAGAGGGCACACGCATGATGGTGACATTGATCATTCTTGGCGCACTGATCGCGCTGCACGCCTTTGTGGCCGCCTGCGAGCTAGCCGTCATGACCGCCCGGCCTTCGCGCCTGCAAGCGATGGCCGATCGCGGCAACCACGGCGCACGCCGCGCGCTGGCTTTGTCACGTGACTCATCGCGATTGCTCTCCACGGTTCATCTGATCATGACGATGACCGCCATCGTGGAAGGCGCATACGGCGAACGGGAACTTTCGCACTATTTGGAGATTTGGCTCCGTGAGTACCCAGCAATCGCTCCGCATGCGGAAGTGATTTCATTCATCACGGTCATCACCATCCTCTCCTACCTCTTGCTGGTAGTGGGCGAATTGGTTCCCAAGCAGATCGGCATCGCCTATCCGGAGCGCATCGCCTCCGCTACTGCTACGCCCCTGTGGTTCATGTCTCGCGTGGCGGGCATTCCGGTGCGCATACTGACGAGCTCAACGGATGCACTGACGCGCCTCCTTGGCATTCGCAACCACCGTGAAGAAGTGAGCGAAGAAGACGTCAAGGCAATGGTTGCGCAAGCTGCCAGCACCGGCGTGTTTGACCCCATGGAGCACCGCATCTTTGAGCGCGCCCTTCGCGTTGGCGACATGACCGCCAAGAGTTTGATGGTTCCGCGCGGACAAATCACCTGGATCGATGCGGCCATGCCAGCTGACGATCTGCAAGTACTGATCGGTACAGCGCCGTTCAGTCACTTCCCGGTGTGCGAAGGTTCCATCGATCGCCTGCTGGGCGTGGTGCACATCAAGGATTTGATTTCTTATGGATTGCTTGCCGGCGCGGGCTTTAAAGTCTCTGCGGTCATGCAGGCGCCTCTCTATGTGCCTGATTCCATGCCGGCACTGAAGCTGCTCGCCCTCTTTCAATCAAACCGCACGCGCATTGCCTTTGTGGTTGATGAACATGGTGGCCTGGAAGGACTCGTCACTGCAAATGATGTCGTACAAGCGCTGCTTGGCGATATGAGCCGCGGTACGGAGGGCGAACAAGCCACCGCCGTGAAACGGGAGGATGGTTCATGGCTGATGGATGGAATGCTGCCGCTCCCGGATGTATTGGCAACGCTCGGACTGGAGAGCGACGCAGCGGACGAACTCCCGGAGGTCGCGACCGCTGCCGGACTGGTCACGGCGCTCTTCGGCGAATTGCCAAGCACTGGCGACAAAGCCAAGTGGAACGGCTGGCAATTTGAGGTCATCGACCTGGACGGGCGCCGCGTGGACAAGTTGCTCGTTACACGTCATCCGACGCAGTAACAGACTTTCCACTCACTGCAGACAACGCTTGTAATGCAGCGGCGCGCGCCTTGGCATGATCAACGATCGGATGCGGATAGGTCTCGCCCAGCGTGACGCCCGACATCGCAAGCGCAAGCGGCGGCGCTTCCCATGGCGCATGAACGTACTCCGCGGGAACGCCAGCAAGTTCTGGAACCCAATGCTTGACGTACGCGCCGTCTGGGTCAAACTTCTTCCCCTGCGTCATCGGATTGAAGATACGGAAGTACGGTGCCGCATCAGCGCCGCAACCGCCCGCCCACTGCCAGCCAAGCGTGTTGCTGGCAAGATCGGCGTCGGCCAACGTATCCCAGAACCAGCGGGCGCCATGCATCCAATCCATTCGCAAGTGCTTCACTAAGAAGCTGCCCACCACCATGCGCACGCGATTGTGCATCCAACCGGTATGCCAAAGTTGACGCATCCCAGCATCCACAATCGGATAGCCGGTCTGACCGCGCTGCCAAGCGCGTAGTTCCACTGCATTGGTGCGCCACGGAAACTTCCTGAAGTCAATGCGCAACGGATCCTCTGCAGTGCGCGGGAAATTGGCAAGGACATGCGCGCCAAATTCCCGCCAACCCAATTCCGCGCGGAACTTCTCAGCATTCGCAATGAATTCTCCCGCGCGACCGCGGATTGCTTTCTGCACTGCGTGCCACGCTTCGCGCGGGCTCACCTCACCGAAGTGCAGGTGCGCCGCAAGCATGGACGTGCCGTGCACCCCAGGAATATCGCGCTGCAGTGAGTACTGCCCGATCGGCCCAGCAACGAACGCCTGCAGGCGCGTGCGCGCGCCAGCCTCACCAGGAGTCCACATCTGTCGCAATCCAGCGTCCCACGCAATCTTCGGCAGGAGTTGCAGCGCGTCCACGTCTAGCCCAGCGGGCCATGCAGCGGGCGCGGGAATCGTTGCTGGCGCTGGGCGCGGAGCATCGGGCGCCGGGCGCGTCAAGCATGCCCGCCAGAACGGGGTGAATACCTTGTAGGCGGTGCCAGTCTGCGTACGAATCGCAAACGGATCGAACAACAGATTGGAGCCAATACGGCAAAGTTCAATACCAGACTTCTCCAACAGTTCCGCGACGCGCTCCTCGTCAGCCATCGCTGCTGGCTCGTAACGACGTGAGCACGCCACGCGTTTGGCGCCACACGCGCGCGCCACGGACGCCAGCTCCACTGCTGGATCGCCCGTTCGAATCACCAACCTGGATCCGCGCGACTTCAAGTCCTCAGCAAGCCGCCGCAGTGAGTGATTCAACCACCAGCGCTGTGCCCCACCGATCGGCCAACCGCCCTCGGACTTTGGACACCAGATAAACACCGGTACCACTGCTCCGCGCGCGCACGCATCAAGCAGCGCGTCATGATCGGACGTACGAAGATCTTGTCGAAACCAAACCAGTGTGGTCATTCGAATTTCCCAAGCTCAAATCGGAAGGCATCAGTCAGACTCGGAAGCGCCCACTTGAATTGCAGCGCCTGCAAGCGCGTTGGTGCAACGAACGCACCTTCAAGAAGGAGGCGTTCGCCCATCTCGCCAAACATGACTTTGACTGCCGTTGCAGGAAGCGGCGCGATCGACGGCCGACCAAGAACACTTCCAAGCGTTTGCCCAAACTCCTTGTTTGAGCATGGTTGCGGCGCCACCGCATTCACGGGGCCGCTGACATCCGTGCTCATCACAAAGCGGAGAACGCCGAGCAAGTCATCCAGGTCGATCCAGCTCATACCTTGCGTGCCAGCGCCCACTGAGCCACCGAGGCCCATCTTGAATGGTGGAAGTAACTTGGCAAGCGCGCCCCCGCGAGCGCTGATCACCACGCCAATGCGCACGTTCACGACGCGGATGCCTGCGTCCCGCGCCGCATCAGTGGCACGCTCCCACTCTTCGCAGATCTCCGGCAGATAGCCGTCCCCGCGCGGACTTGATTCATCCACTTGACCAGGGCCTGGTCGATTTCCGTACCAGCCAACCGCGCTTGCACACACCAAGACGCGCGGCTTGTGCTTGAGGCCGGCCAACGTGCGCGCCAGTTGCGTGGTCGGATTGACCCGGCTATCGCGGATTTCTTGCTTGCGCGCAGCGCTCCAACGCTCGTCGGCGATGCCCGCCCCGGCAAGGTGCACCACCGCGTCAAGACCTTCAAGCCGCGCCGCATCAAACGTGCCCGCACGCTGATCCCACGCCACGTCGCCACGTGCATGATCGGCTGCACCGCGCACAATGCGCCGAACATCATGACCGCCAGTCGAGAGGAATGGCAGCAATGAACCACCAACCATTCCGTTGGTACCACTCACCGCAACGCGGAGATGCTCGCCCGGGAAGGTTGCATGGTGGTGCAGATCATGACGAGTCCGCGCATGTCGCCACGTGAACATCCGCTCTAGGTCACCCGCCACGGCGGACCCACCAAAGGTACGACCGATGATGCCGCCCGGAAGTGCGTATTCGATCCGGTCTTCCAACATGCTGGAGACATCGCCATTGGGAAGGAACGAATGCCGGTGATTCCACGAACTGAATGGACCGGATTCCTGCGTATCGCAGAAGGAGGCACCAGGCTTGACGTCGTGATGGCGCGCCACCCACACCAAGGGCACTCCGAACTTCTTCATCCGAAATCGAGCGACCGCTCCATCCACCATGGCCGCCGGACGCTCCAGGATCTCAACATCCTCCCACGGCGGGATGAGGCGGTCGATCGCTCCGGACCGGAAGTGCCATGCGGCTAATTCGGTGGCGGAAGCAGGCATAAGACTTGATCGAACAAACACGGCCATGTGCGTGGTCTACCTTGCAAAGAGCCGGCGCGCGCGGGAGAGTTCCCGCACTTCGCCGCGTATTCGCACAGGTGAATTTCTAGATTCGTCCACGCGTACGAATGTCACCACACGCTGTTCCGGATGCATTGACTACGATATTGCCAGTTATGAACGAACCAACACCCGCCAAGCCTTCCGGAACTCGAATCGGCACCGTCTTACTCCGATTGATCGTCCCCCTCTGGATCCTCCTCGGCGCGTCGTTCAAGCTCTGGGAGCGCAACCCGCAGTTGTTGCCAAAGCCGGTCACGGATGTCACGGACTTTTTATTCGTTCGTGGCCTTGGCATGAACCGCGAGGATTACCTTGGGCCAGCCATGCGCTTCATGATCGCTTTCGAGATCATGGCTGCGCTCCTCATGGTGGTCGGCCCGGTGCAGGCGGCGCGAAGCCTCGCCATCTCGCTCCTGACGCTGTTCTGTGTCATTCTTGGCTTACTGATCGCCTCCGGCGCCGCCAGTTGCGGATGCTTCGGCGCAAGTGGACCATCGCCCGCATGGATGCTTGCCATCGACCTCACGTTGCTGATTGGCGTGTGCGTCCTACGGCCGCGCGGCCGTCGCCTGCCGCCCGCGGAACTTGGACGCAAAGTTGGCTCCGTCATGTTTGTCCCGGTGTTGCTGGGGATCGGAATTGCGTTTGGCGTACCGAATCGTGCCGCAGTCACACTTGAAGTGGTTGACACTGCCACCCCCGTGGTCACCGCCACAACAGCATGGCCGCCGATGCCAGCAACCGCCAAGCCGTGGTACGCGCCGGAGTTTGAGTCATGGAAGGGCCAGCGACTGGATGCACAAGAACTGATGCTCTTGGTGCAGCGACCACTGCCCGCCAACTTCAATGTCGGCCGACATCACATCGTCTTCATGCGCGATGATTGCGATCACTGCCACGAGCTCTTGAACAGCTACTTCAGTGGACCGCTCACAACCCCAACCACCACCATTTCGATCCCTGATGCCACGGGCGAGTTGCTGGAAAACCCCTGCTCCGAATGTGGAAAGGCAACATTCCCGAAGGGCATCAACTACGTACTAAGCACCCCGGTACTCCTCACCGTCGAGGACGGCGTGGTGATCGGAATCTGCACCAACAGCGACGACGCCAACTCAGTGCGCGCCGCGCTGAATGCGAAAGGTAAAGCCAATCCATGAATGGACTGCTGCGCCGCATTGCTATCCCCGCCCTACTCCTCACTTGCGTTGCTATCGAGTGGTCACGTGGCGGCGACTCGCTTCCAAACTGGCTCGCGAACCTCTCAGTAAAGACTGGAGCGGGTTCGGACAAGGTGCTGCGCATTCTGATTGCTGTTGAGTTGTGCGGCGCCATGTTTGCGTTTCTGTCGTCTGGATTGTCGCGCCGTGTTGCTTGGCTGACCGGCATCGCCTTTGCGTTTAGTGGCCTGGCGGAACTTTCCGCCATCATCAATGCGCCTGGCGATGCAGCGGTTCCGGCCAGTATGTGGATCGCGCCGCTCGTCGGTCTGGCCATCGGCGCTGGCACGCTTGCGTTACTGATGCGGCCCAATCCCACGCCCGCCCCACGCGGACGTATTTCAGCATTGAAGGTCATTGGAGCAGTGGCCGTTGCCGCGTTTGCATTTGGACTCGCCGGCCGCCTTGACTTGGCTCCGCGCACCAACTCCCGGTTTAGTAGTAGCGGCGCAGAAATGGTGGTACTCAATCCATCCGAATGGGTTGGCATGACCATGGCCGAGGCAGGCGTCGCTCGACATGTTCCAAGCCTGACGCCCCTGACGCTGGAGGGAACCAAGTGGGTGGTGTTCTATTCCCCTACCTGCGGCCGTTGTCACGAAGTCTTTCGAACGTACTTTTCCGGCCCGCAAGACGGCAACGTCATTGCCGTCCTGGTGCCACATGGACCGGGCGTCCAAGTGTTGCCAAGCGACCAGCCCGCCGACGTGGAATGCATCGGCTGCGAACGCGCTTCGCTGCCGGACACCAAGCAGTGGATCATCACCCCGCCCACCATCGTCAAGGTGGAGAACGGGCGAGTGACCTGTGTCACCAGTACTGATTACGACCGCTGCCGCACTCCAGCAGACGTCAAACCGTAACCGGGCGCACCCGCACAGAGTGAGCGCACACGGACAGTTCGCTGCCGCCACTCATCGGGAATCGGCGCGGCTCGGTTGAGCCATCAACGATCGCCTCAGCGGCGGACCATCGCGTGGCATCATCCATTCGATCTTCGGCAAGCATCCAGACTGCAGTTGCTGCAAGCGCTTCGGGTGCATTGCGGAACGCACTGCGCGCAATCGATCCATCGGGGCCGCGCATGGCGGATACATGCGATTCAAGCAACACGTTTCCCAGCCGTGCCAATTCACCGGTCCGCGCAGCACGGCGCGTGGCACCGGTAGCCACTGATTCCAACGCCGGAATCACTACGTGTCGAACGATTCCACGCGGAGTGTCTCGCCGATCGTTGGTGGGATCTTCACGCCATTGCACCTCGAGATCAACGCACGCCCCGCGCAACGATTCGCGCGACATGCGTAAACACGGACGCACCAACAAAAGGTGCTGCGCTCCAGGCGTTTCACACGGAATGGGGCGTCGTCCGGGCATGCCGCCCATGCCGCCAAGACCAGCGCCGCGCGCCAATGCAATCAGCATGGTTTCCAGTTGATCATCCGCGTGATGCGCAGCAAGAACACTGGTGGCGCCGCACTCAAGCGCCATGGATGCCAGTGCTTCGTACCGGGCAGTCCGCGCCCGATCGGCCAGTCCGGAACCCGCGCTCAGATCAAGACGTCGAGTCAGTACACGAACACCAAGCCGCGCACCCAGCATTGCAACGCACTGGCAATCAAGTGCTGATTCGCTGCGAATACCGTGATCGACCGTGCCCACCGCCAGTTCAATACGCCCGTGCGCCGCCAGTCCCGCGCACAACGCCATGAGCGCGGTTGAATCCGCACCGCCGCTGGCCGCCACCATGACGCGCGCACCCTCCGGCACACCAGAACGTGTCAATCCGCGAGCCACTTCCGCCGCCAACGGATGGCGACGGCATGCCAAGATCAGCCGCTCGTCAAGTGCTGCACTCATGGCGCGGGGTTGGATGCAGGTACGGGCGCAGGCGTGGGTGCAGGCTCGGATGCAGGCGCGGGTGTCGGTGCTGGCGCAGGCACAACCGCTGGAACATCAGGCGCTGCCGGCGGATTCGCTGGCACTGCGTCCGGCACCGGTGCCGTCGCTTTCGGAAGTTCCACCACCAATTCGCTTTCGATCACGCCCTCCATCGGTGCGCGCGCACGCCAACGTACGCGCGGTGCAGCAGCCAGGATGTCTGCAGCCAATGACACGCCTTGTACGAACGGCTCTGGCGACTCAGGCACAAAGAGCGCCGGCGCCGTTGTCCATGACCGCAAGTGCGTGGCCAATGCCGATCCTGAAATGATGCCAAGTTCATGCGCATCATCTGGATCGGCCATGCGCTCTGCGCCCGCAATCGCGGTGCCAATCTTGTCAAGCAGCGCGGGGTCAGTAGCAATGATTTGCCAAGCACCGTTCGCGCCGCTCTGTGTTGCCCATGCAAGCCGAACGGATCGCGCAAATGGGTGATCTGCAAAGATCGAACGCGCCGCTGGCGCAATATCGACCGAACGCACAGCCCCCGCTGCCGACTCGGCGCGTACTGGCGGCGGCATGTTGGCGCGCGCAGAAACGCTCTCCACACATCGCTGACCCCAACCGTCCCACTGTTTCTCTGCAAGCACCGGGTCGCGCACCTCAAAGGCAATGCCGAGCGTCGGAACGCGCACCGACGTTCCATCAAGTGCGGCATCTCCAACGACAACAATTTGCCGCGCACCCATGTTGGAACGCATCGCGTCATCAATGCGCCCCTCAAGTAAGAACGCGTCGACGACTTCTTGTTTATCAAGCGGACCGCGCCACGGATTCATCACCAATGCCGCAATACCTGCCCCGTCCAAAGCGCGCAGCAAACCAGCATCAGCAGGCGCACCCGACGCCACGTGGATGGGCGCTCGGTCAAATCGACTGCGGTGCCGAACCCGCAACTGACCATCAACGGCACGCGCGGTGAACACCGTCATGCCGCCCGTTGGAAGTTCATGCCGCCAAACCACTTCAACAGGAGCGATATCCCAGCCGTTGGCTGCCACAAGATCCGCAGCAGCCGCAAGCGAACCATCTGCATTTGGCGCATCAATGCGCCCCACCACTTCGTCAAAGAGCGCCGTGCGGTCCGACGGACCAAGGACAAGATTTGGAGGTCGCCACGCCGCAGCAACTTGCTGCACTGGATAAATCGATCGCCCGCCGGCAGCGGTCGCCGGCTTCAACTTCTCAACAAAGAGATCCAGTAGCGGCTGCTCGATGCGCGTCACGATCGCCCACTCCACTTGGCCAGCGCGGGTGCGTTCGATGTACGTGACATCGGTACCCAGGAGTAGGTCAACCAAACTGGAGGCATCCACGCCAAGGTCTTCTGCCAGCCGATCCCATGTCTGCACTAAGACACGCGAACCCGCAAGCCGAAGCAGCGCCGACTGCGCTGGAAGCATGTCTGCATCCGCACGCAGACCCTTGGCACCGCGCACGTGAACCACCACTCCTACATCTGCGGGAACAATCGTTGCACTTCCAAAGACGCCGTCACCCGGCGGAAGCGCCGACGTTGCGGACGCCACGCCAATGACACACAACACAGTGATCGCATGGAGCACACGGAGCGCAGAGAGCACACCAGGTGTTCGGGGCAACCTTCGTTTCATGGGGAACGCGACTCTGAGTGCACAGCGCCAGCGGTTCGGAGTTAGTAACTACGAACGTGCACTGAACCATCCGTAACAGTGGAGACCGCCTCGGGCGCACGCTTGGTTTCAGAAGCCTGCAGGACGTCGCTATTGGAAACGCGCGGCATTCCAAGGAGAATCGAATCAAGTCGGCCTGCACCCTGCACCACCGATCCGCGCAATGCGTCGCCGACAGCTGGCTGTGATCGATCGGCGCGGGAATTACCCATCCACCACGCGGCGCCGAGCGCACACGCGGCCAAGACCAATGCGCCTTGCGCGATACCAACCACGATGCGACTGGTGCGCATGGATCGGGCTTGCGCCGGATCAGTGGCACGGTTGTAGCCCAAGCGATGCATGACCGAATGAGTCACGTCGGGGGAACTGCTTTGATCGTTACGGTCGTTCGGAATCATTCCATGACCTCCTCGGCCTTCCTGGCCAGTTCTTCGTCACTGTTGATCACCGCATGCATGCGCTTCCGAGCGCGATGCAAATGACTCTTGATGGTGCCCTCTGGCATCGAAAGATGGCTACTCACGGCCTCGATCGACCAATCTTGATGGTGGAAGAGCGTGACGATCTCGCGCTGCAGTGGAGTCAGGCACGCAATGGCAACATCCAAGATGCGACTCAGGTGATCACGCTTCTCGGCTGCCACCATCACGTCGTCCGGACGATCAGAATCCGAAGCCCAGAATTCCATGGCCTCGCTGTCGCTTGCGGGACGATGCTTCTGCATGTGATTCACATACAGGCGCCGGGCGATGGTAAAGATCCAAGTGGAGAATCGGAAGCGTGTGTCGAATCGACCAATGTTCTTGATGACTCGAACGAACGCCTCTTGCACCATGTCTTCCGCCACGTCCGGGCGACCGGACAGGCGAACCATGAATCCATAGAGGGCGCCCTGATGCTCGCGGATCAACTCTTCAATGGCCGCGCCATCGCCGCGCTGGGCGCGTCGAATGAGTCGGTTCTCGTGAGCCTTGCTGAGCATGCGTAAAGCCTACCGCTCCGTGCACTTTGGGTTGCCGCTCCCCTGCTGCTGTTTGACCAAGGATGGGCAAAAACACACCCGCCCGCCGGTCCGTCGTGGCCGGCGGGCGGGTGTTGAAGCCCGCGGAGGCGCCCCGAGGGGCACTTTCCACGGACGAGGATCTGGTTTACGCCGCCTTCGAGGAGCGGCGGCGAGTGGTGCTGGCATTGGCGGTGGTACTGATCCGCCCAGTGACCGCAGCGGTTTCCAGGGAAGTCAGAGCCGAAACCAATGCCGCCGGAGTGGTGGCTGAGACGTCGGCGCCGATCTCTTCGGCCAAGCCGAGTGCGCGGTTAAACACGCCGCCGCCACAGACGATCCGCAGGTTTGGATGGCCACCGATTTCCTTGATTTGGTCAATCAGCGCGCGAATGGCCGGAGCGTCGCTGGCTGCTGAGGCCCAGAGGACCAGCGTTCCGGCGCGGGTGCTGGCGAGTTCTTCAAGAACCTCGTCGTTGGCGACGCCGGCACCAGCAAAGAAGACTTCGTATCCAGCGGCATCAAGCAGGTCAACCGCGATCTGCGCTCCCAGTTCCTCGCCCTCGGTCGGGCCGCAGAACATGAGGATTCGTCCGGCGGAACGCTCGACGCGGGTGTAGGTGCTTGAGCCCTGATGCGCGATCTGGCGAAGGGCTCGGGTGGCGTAGTTGTAACTGATGCGCGAGAGCTGGTCCTTCTTGAAGAGCTTGACGAGCATCTCGTGGATCGGCCAGTAGATGTCGTTGGCAAGGCGCTCGGCGGGAATGTTCTGCGCGGTCAACGTGGCCACGAAAGCGTGGGCGCGACGACGGTCGCCGGAGACGAGGTGCTGGAAGAGCTGTTCGATGGTGGATTCGAGATGCATGGTTCTGTGTTCCTTGAGTGGTGCGCCGCGTTGGTGTCGGCGTGAG
>Ga0209500_10000923_pt1 | contig 23410 bp, 23 predicted proteins | sample S_140212_EF_Meta_FD_187323 | JGI IMG/M metagenome (GOLD analysis project Ga0209500, IMG submission 187323) | Freshwater microbial communities from Lake Simoncouche, Canada to study carbon cycling - S_140212_EF_MetaG (SPAdes) (version 2) | ecosystem: Environmental > Aquatic > Freshwater > Lake ...
AAGCATCACAACTTTCATGTTTTGATCTAGTTCTAGAAGATCCTTTGCTTTAATAGGTCTCATTTCTTTCCAAATCCTTTGTATTCTTTTGAATTTTGCTTTTCTAATTGTAGCACAGAAAGTTGTGACTTCATAAATTGAAGTTCCTCACCAGAATACAAATAATCCTGCCTTAGTGCTTCCTTGATCAATTTAATTGCTTTTTTGTTTCTCATTCAGAATCCTCAAAAATTTCGTCGTAATCTAACTCTTTTGGTGTAATATCATCAAACTTATATGCCTGAGTATCAGAATATAATTCTGTTTTCAGGGAATCTACCAAGAGTTCTAAATTACGGACAATCAGTTTTAGTTTGTCTTTGTCCATTGGTTATAGTTCTCTCATATCATTCTACATAAAAAAAAGAGACCTGTCAAGGTCTCTAATGATTTATCGCATTGCCATTGCAAGTTTTGCTTGCTGCTTACGATTTTCTTTTTCTTTTTGTTGCTTGATTAAAATAAGTTGCCAGTTGTTTTTCATTAGGGTGCTCCTTTACTTTGTAGGTATTGGTGCGTTCCTTCGGTGTTCCTACTTCCGTTTGCTATTCGCAAATAGCAAATGAACGTCAGATTATTTATTGAATCAATTTTGTAACATTGGATACAATTTTAAAAACCTTCGTGTGAGAAAATTTTGGAGAGATTTTTTCCGACTATTTTGGAAATTACTTCCGCTTTTTCTTTTCTGGTGCTTTATAACCCCAGATTCTTGGACTCACTTTACCATAACCCCAGGCAATCTTCTGAACTGAACCGTGACCAAACTTATCAAAATATAAGTCAAAGATTTTTACTTTACTTCCACGGCAGAGGTCCATATAAGTCTCACCATTAACAATATAAGTTACGATATGAGCATCAAGAGGAAATGATGGATCCTTTAATTGTTGTAGGGTTGCTTTTTCTAAAAGTATTTCGCATCCATACTTAGAAGGAACGATAATACTTTGACTAGATTTATCCAAGACTACTTCCTCCTGTGCCTTTTTTACAACATCACGAAGTCTACTCACGAACGATTGCCCCAAGTAATATCGGGATAAGCTTCCGAAACAATTTCTTTTGTGATCTTATATCTTTCTTGAAGTTTTTTATCTTTCACCAAACAAAGAATCTCTGATTCAAGTGGATGCAGACCTTCAAGAATATTAATAAACATGGATTCACGACGAATTCTATTTAATCCATCATTACCACCTTTGAGAAAGTGATAGAAGTGCTTAAACTCTCTACGAATTGTGGATCGTCCCTGATTGTCCGATGCTCCTAATGATATAGAACCAGTTTCGTGCATTTTACGGATCTCTGCAGATACCTTATCACTCATCGAACCTTTGAATGATACTTGATCCTGATATCCGGAATAAGGAACCATTCCATCTGGAAGCATAGAAATCACAGTTTCATCAAAGTTCCAAATTAAAAGTGCCTTCAGAGAAGGGTGTTCATATTTTTTAAGAAGTTCAACTTTCTTGGCATTAGTTCTTTGCTTTGATACCAGGTTAAAAACCTCAAATGCAAATGGGTTAGGTGGTAGATTTTCATTTACCACCTCAACCTTTGTTACCTTAGTCGTCGTCTTCTTCTGTGTGGTCATAGTCATAATCTTCTTGTTCAAATCTTACTGAAATAATTTCTTGATCTATAAAATTACCGTCGTTATCATAAAACTCTGGATGATAGGCAATATGTTTAGCACCTTCTTGGTGTGTCATCATATACTCTCGGGCAACCCATCCTGCTACAATCCCCACTATGAGAAATAATACGGTCATAAACGAACCGAATACTAGACTAGTTGCTAACATTTTTTTTTCTCCGGGAAACTACTTTTTTCCTTGAAATAAAGGAAAATTCAAAATAGATGGTAGTCTCTCGGTTGAGAAAGCAAACCATCTTCTCAAAGATGATGTGAAAAGGTTTGGTCTGCTTCCTTTTTCCTCCACTGAGTATAAGTTCTACACCACGATTCATACCGTGGTAATCATTGTTATTTATGGTAGTATCAGACAATTTGCTTCTCTTTTAGAAACTTAACGGTATCTGTGCATCCACCAAGTTTTTGATCATCACAAAGAACTTGAGGAAATGTAGAACCTTCACCAAACTCTGAATAGAATTCGTCTTTGGTAAAATCTTCTCCCAAATTATACACCACAAAGTTGTTTCCTGTCAACTCTAGGATTTGTTTGACTTTATAACAATGTGGGCAATCTTCTTTGGAATAAACGGCAAAATTCATAATTGTTTAATATCTGTAATAATTTATATAAGAAAAAAGAGGAGATTTCTCTCCTCCTATTATACCACCACAATACCTTTCTCACCACAGAAAGGATCTTCATTTCCCAAAGATACAAGGAATGTTGAAGACCTTCATATTATATGGGATTTTGAGTCAGGTGTCAAGTAGCAAAAATATTCACAAAGTCTTCGGGCAGATTACAAGACTCTGCAAGAGTTGTGAATTCGGCAATTAATTCGGCAGGAACTGTGGTTGCGTTTTCAATTGCGGTCCAAGTATTCTCAAAATCTTGATAGTTTCCAGATTCAATAAGAAGTAGAGTTGCAGGAAGTGCCGTAGCTGCAACAGGTGCAATACCAATCAATTGACCAACAAAGGTATTGAGTAGAACAGAAGCAACCGCAGATTGCTTAAATGTATTCCAATCAGGACCACCAGGTGGTTGTGGTTGAGGTTCTGGTACAGGAATGGTTGCTACGATTGCATCAAATTCTTGTTTGGTGATAATCTCAAGACCTGGATCAACTTCGGTGATTAGAGTATTATCTGGAACCGTTGAAAGGCAATAATCAACTCCACGATCATCAGTTAACCAATAACGAACATCCAATCCTGAAATGCCAGGATGAGTTTGTAGGGAACCGTTTTGACCAGGTTCAGTTAGATATTCTCCATTACGAACCCAATAATGCTTTAAGTATTGCATTTCTCTAAACTTATAAGATCTTTGTATTATTTAGTTAACTCCATAAGTTTCTAAAAGTTCTTGATCTTCTTGTTCTTTAGTCTTTTGACCTTTGACTCGTGCCCAAGTAACAATCGAAAATCTCTCACCACTTATAACAGGATTGACACCATGCAAATAATTTTGATCTGATGGAAAGACTACAAGAAGTCCTGGTTTTGGTTTCACTTGTATATGAAGATCTGGAAATACAAAGTTTCCTCCCTCAAAGTCATCATTCAAGTATAAGACCAGTGATAAGTCTCTGTCTGTTGATTTTCTCCAGATCTTATCACCATTAGGAGCAACCCATATAGACCTACCATCAATATGAGGACTATAATGACCTCCAATACCATATCTTAAACACTGTGGAACCTCACTATCCCATACTTCAATATTGTAGAATGGATTGATGATGTGTTTTACAATATTCTTAAAGAGATCTTCAATCTTTGGAAATAAATCTTCAAAATCAATAATCTGTGTGTCTCTTATATTCTTATCGACTATCCAAGAAGTTTCTCCAGTCTCATTTGTTTTTTCTGGGTCAAAGACTGATAGATCTGTTTTTGATGAGTTCTTACAGTGCTGAAGAAGTTCTTCTATTGCTTCTGGTGTAAGAACATTCGGTTCAATCAAAACATTTGATAAAAGATTCATAATAATGAAAGTTGATATGAGTATTTATGAGGATGCTGCGTTGGTTGTTGAACCTAGTAAATATCTTGATGCACTTAAAGGACCTCTTATAGAATTTATAGTATCACTTGAATAATCTAATCTTAAAACCGCAGTAGAAAATCCAGAAACAATATACCCATATTGAGAAGTTCCTGTTGCCGCTCCCTTTCCTGGAGATACGATTAAATTTTGCCTTGAGGATGCAGTTGCTGTATCATTTGAATAATCAATTCTTATTGATAAAGAAGAACCATTGTATGATGCTGGTGCTCCCCCGCCACCAAAATAATATCCAAAATTTGAATTTCCTGTTGCAAATAGATATGCATCTGCTCTAGTCAATGGTCCTCTAATACTTGTTTTGCTTAAATCATTTGCATAAGTTATTCTTTCTATTGATGAAACTAAAGATGGACTTGATGAAGGAACGTCACCACCCCCAATATATCCAAAGTTAGCATTTCCAACTCCAGCACCATTAATACTCAATCTTGCAGCAATTAAAGGACCTCTTGCACTAGCAGTTGCACTATCATTACTATAATCTATCCTATCCACCGTAGAGAAATTTCCCGGTCCTCCTCCAGCAGCAAAATAACCAAAATTATCATTACCACTAATTGAAGCACCATAAAGATGGAATTGTGTTAAATTTCCTCTTCTTGATGCAATTGCTAAATCATTTGAGTAATCAATTCTTTCTACGGTAAGAGCATCAGCATATGGATACCCAGCAGAAACATAACCATAATTAGTATTTCCTGTTGCTTGAGAAGCAATTCTTAATACTACTGTAGGTCCTCTTTGAGATGCTGTTGCGGTATCGTTTGAAAAATCTATTCTATCTACTCTTGTTAAATAAACATTACCACCAATACCACCATTTGCAAAATACCCATAAGACCCCAGTACTCTCTTAAATGGCATATTAGAACTTAAAGTATTAGAATCATTAAAGGTAATTTGATTTTGTAGAACAGTTGGTAGAGGATTGGTGAAATAAATTGGAGCACCGCCATAAGCAAGTGGGGAGGTTGCTGCGAGTCTAGATTTTGCAGTTGATAGTGGACCTCTTGCGGAAACTGCTGCAGTATCGTTTGAGTAGTTGATGCGGTCTACTGTTGATCTATATGTTACTCCATCTGTTATTCCGCCACCAAAATAACCAAAATTAGAGTTTCCTGTTCCCGCTTGTCCTTCTTTATTAGAACTCAATGGACTACGAATAACAGTGTTAGAAGTATCATTTGAGTAGTCTAATCTATCAACAATAGATAAATTTGGAAATCCACCTCCAGCAAAATACCCCAAAACATTATTTCCAGTTGCTCCGTGTCCAAATTTAGCGCCACTAGAGAACGGATTTCTACTCAATGCAGTTGCAGTATCATTAGAATAATCTATTCTATCCACAAAACTATAAAATGAACCGCTTCTACCCCCACCAAAATATCCAAAATTTTGATTTCCAGTTGCTCTTAGGTTATGTTTACTGATAGTTAATGGTCCTCTAACTGATGCAGTTGAAGTATCTGTTGAGTAATCTATTCTATCTACCGTTGAAATGGGGTCTGGGTATCCTCCCCCATAATAACCAAAATTTGTATTTCCAGTAGAACCCATTAAAGATCTTGCTAAACTTAATGGTCCCCGTAGCACTGCGTTTTGAGTGTCGCTGGAATACTCTAGTCTTTCTACTGAAGATAATAATAATGCTTCTTCTCCAGCAAAATATCCAAAACTGCCATTACCCGAAGAACCCAAAGACCTTCTTGCTATGCTCAAAGCACTACGAACACCTGCAGTTGCAGTATCATTCGCATAATCTACCTTATCAATTGTTGCAAGATTATTGGTTCCATCAGTTCCACCACCAAAATACCCGGCATTAGGAACTGTGGGGAAGGTAAAGTTTGATGCGAAGGCAGATTGTGGAGAACCACCGAAGGATGCAGAGGAGGTTGCTGCCAAATATCCTCTTGCAGAACTTAATGGTCCTCTTACTGATGCCGTTGTTGAGTCATTGGAAAAATCTATACGGTCTACTCCCGAAAATGATCCAGGAGCACCACCACCAAAATAACCAAAATTAGAGTTTCCTGTTGCTGCTAGTCCATATCTTGCTTGACTTAATGGACCTCTTACTGATGCTGTTGCTGTATCATTAGCAAAATCAATTCTATCCATTGTTGATCTTGGACCAGGAAAACCACCACCAAAATAACCAAAGTTGAAGTTTCCTGTTGCTGCTAGTCCATATCTTGCTTGACTTAATGGACCTCGTATCAATACATTTATAGAATCATTTGAGAAAGTTATTCTTTCAACTCTATTCGCAAAACTGTATCCACCTCCAAAATAGGCATAATTTGAATTGGAAACTCCTCTTGCTGCAAAATTTACAGTAGTAGATGTTCTTATATTTAATCTAGTTTGTGTAACCAAATCATTAGAATAATTTATTCTTGATAGTAAGGAAGTTGATGCATTAACCGCACCATACCAAACATAACCATAATTTATATTTCCTGTTGCTGAACTCTCTCCTGCTGCTGCTATTAAATTACCACGTACAGATGTATTTGTTGTATCATTAAAATAATTTAGTCTACTTACAGTAGATTGACCTACTCCGTTAGAAATTCTACCTCCATAAAACCAACCGAAATTGGTATTTCCTGATCCAGATAATTGAAAAACTGCTAAATCTAAATTTCCTCTTACTGATGCAGTTGAGGTATCATTAGTATAATCAATACGATCTACTGTTGAAAATGCCCCACCTCCACCCCCAAAATACCCATACTCCCTATAAGATTCCCGTGTCTTATCGGCAACCAACCCGACAAGTTGTCTTTTTCTTATATCTCCAATTGAAAAAACTCCACGAGTATTAGTTTCTGCCATTTATAGAGATTACAACTACCTATGCTTTGAGTATTTAGGATATAGTCAAGTAATAATCATTCGTACAATTCTCTCTCCAATATTCCATTCCACTATACTTCTCTATAATACTCATACTCAAAACTTCTTCTGGTTTCTTACAAGTCTTTTTAATCGTCTTACCAACAGTGTGCATTCCTTCCAAGTTATACTGGAACAAATCATTCTCTGGATATTTGTTCTCCAAGTTCTCATAAGAATGCTGATATTTTTCAAGTCCCCAGAAGTCATATACTTCCCCCATTACCTCATCAGTTCTCTCAACCAAGTCATCATACTCAACAATCTTCAATAAGTTCTGTTCGTTTCTTCTAAAACTTTGTGCCAGTGCAAACAATGCCTGACCTACGATTCCATAATCACTCATCAAATAATCACAACGATTATCATCATTCACTTCAATCTTATTATCAATCAAGTACTGGTCTACGAATGAGACCTTATCACTATTCCTATGAATCAAACTAATAAAACTTGCTAACATTTCTGGAATACTTCTTACGGGACATACAATTCTTACATCCTCTTTAATGTAAGTTCTAAATCGTTCAATATTATTTGGAATTGCACGATTGAACTCTATGACTTTTGATTTACCTTCCTTTTTAAGAATTGGTTCGTAGAATAAATCCATCATATTAGAGAGTACATTAAAGCAAGACTCTGGTTGTGGTGATGCAAGTAACATCTCACTGGACTGAAAGTACTTATCTGTGTAATATAGAAGTTCTACTGATGGTGAGATTGGTCCTGAGTGTAATGAAGGATTTTGATTGAGAATTGAACGGAGTAATGTAGAACCACTTCTGGGTAGTCCAGCCATCATAAAATAATCAAATTTCATAAGTTAAAAAAGAATAATTGGACTAAACGACTTTGTGCTGGATCTTGTGGGCCAAAGTTAATATGATGACTATGATACATCCAAGACCTGAATAAAACTAAACGATTAAACTTTGGAGATACTTTAGCATAGGTCTCCCACTTATCCAAATCTAATCCATCACCATAAATGATTGATTCTCTTAACTCATCATAATGAGTATAACCAAAGATTTCTGCTTCTTCTTTGGTTCTAGGTGTTGAATCTATTTTGAGTGCTTTGTGTCTTGCAAAGAGTGTTCCTGAATTTGGATTTTCTTTGAGTTGTTCTGGTGTGGATAGGTAGCAAACTCCACCAAACTCCCAACCATTATCAACGTGATATTTTTGTAGTTTTTCGTTCTCTTGATCTGCAGTATCCCAAGAGTATCTAAAGTATCCAAAAGGATTTGATGGTTTGATTTGCCTTTGGAGTATTGATTCTATCTTTGATTTTAGAAGGTCTTCTTGGAAACCAGTTGTGCTGTTGGTTCCGGGATAGGTTGACTTTTCTTCTTTAGAGTATGTTGCAGATATTGCGTAGTCTCTTACTTCTTGTGGGTTCTCATGGAAATCGTCAGTGATAATAATAGAGCGTCTCATTGGGGTTCATTATGTTATGTTGGTATTTATTAGGAATTTCTGGCGTTGCTACTTGCCTGTGCCCCATTTGTAGCATATGGCAAGAAGCATCTAGTTGAAGTATTAACGGTATCATTAGAATATGTCATTCTTTCTATATTACTTAATCCTTCACCAAATCCCCCTCCACTATAATATCCAAAGCTTTGATTACCAGTCCCAGTTACTGATGTCTTTCCAAGAGAAAATGGGCTTAGACTTATATTACCTCTTAAACTAGCATTAGTAGTATCATTTGAAAAATCTAATCTTTGAATTAACGTAACATTTGACGGTGATAATGAAGGATTATTTCCACCAATCCAATATCCAAAATTATTATTATTACTCCCCCCACAAGAATTAACTTGAACTGCTAATTTTCCTCTATTGCTAGCAATAACATTATCATTTGAAAAATTTATTCTTCTGATAGTACTTGTATTTCCTGCTGCAATCCAACCATAAGGTATATTTGACAATCCATAATCACCAAATGAAACTGAATCGGTATTTCCTCTGGCAACAGGACTGCCAGTATCATTTGAGTAATTTAATCTTTCGATACGAGTAGTACCCCCTAATGTGGCAGGAAATCTATACCCTCCGCCAAAATAACCGAAATTATCATTATAAACAGTGAACCTTGAATAAGTACCAATTAAAGAACTTAATCCACCAAATAGTGTGGGATTTGTTGTGTCATTAGAATAATCAATTCTTTGCAAGTTAGTATTATTAACAGCAGTATTCATATAAGAAAAATTATTATTTCCTACACAGTTATAAAATGTTGCACTAGAAGCAACAATTAAACTTCCTCTATTTGAAGCATTTGCTGTATCATTTGAGTAATCTATTCTAGAAACATTTGTTCTTCCTGTATCAGTACCACCCGCAAAATACCCATAAGATCCCAGTGCTCTCTTCTTCACACTATAATTGGTAGTATCTTCAATTCTTCTCATTGACTGAATATCAAAGAAGGTTGAAGTTGCTTGGAAGTCCGTTGCACCACCGAATGCCGTTGGTGAGGTTGCTGCTACATAGCTTCTTGCGGAACTCAATGGTCCTCTTACAGATGCTGTTGCAGTATCATTTGAATAATCTATACGATCTACTATTGAATATAATGGACTTCCTGCTTGAGGAATTCCTCCGCCAAAATAACCAAAGTTAGAATTTCCTGTTGCAGTTAAATCTCTTCTTCCTTGTGATAATGGTCCTCTTGTAGAAACTGCAGTGGTATCATTAGAATAATCAAGACGATATATTATTGAAGTTTCTGCTGGTCCAACATATCCAGTAGAAAAATATCCAAAATTAGAATTTCCTGTTGCTGCTAATGAATATGCATTGTTTAATAAAGAATTACGATTTAATGCAGATGAATTATCATTTGAATAATTTATACGATCTATTGTTGATACTGCATTAGGTGCCCATCCACCAGCATTATATCCAAAATTAGAAGTTCCTGTTGCTGCTAGTCCATATCTTGCTTGACTTAATGGACCTCTAGGTAATCCTATAGATGTATCATTTGAATAGGATATTCTATCTACTGATGATAAATTAGCAGGAAACCCTCCACAAAAATAACCAAAATTAAGATTTCCTACTGCAGAATGTTGTGATTTTGATAAACTCAATACACCTCTAACCAGTGTTGTTGCTAAATCGTTAGTATAATTTATGCGGTCTATTATTGATGTGGTGGGATTACCACCACCAAAATAACCAAAGTTAGAGTTTCCCGTTGCTCCCATACCATATCTTGCTAGCGTTAGTCGTCCTCTTACTGATGCGGATGAAGTATCACTAGAATAATCTATACGATCTATTGTTGATGCACTTCCAGGAAGATTACCACCTCCAAAATACCCAAAGGGTTTTGGAAACACTCCGTATTGTGAGATTGGAGAACCACCGAAACTGTGGGAGGAGGTTGCTGCAATTGTTAAATCGACATTTGATAATGGTCCACGAACACTTGCGACCACTAAATCATTACTATAATCTATTCTATCAACAGTAGAAACTGCTTGACCTTGAGAACCTGTAGTAGATCCCCCAACAGAGTAACCAAAATTAGAATTTCCTGTAGAACCAGGCCACCAAAATTTTGGAAAACTTAAAGATCCTCTAATTGATAATAATGCAGTATCATTAGCATAATTTAAACGATGTGATGAAGATGTTCCCCAACCTGTTAAAAAATATCCAAAATTATTATTTCCAGTCGCACTAAAACTAAAATTAGAATTTTGTATATTACCTCTAGATAATGCTGTTGCACTATCATTAGAATAATCTATACGGTCTACTGTAGATCCTCCAGATGAGGCTTGTCCGCTCCCACCAAAATAACCAAAGTTGGAGTTTCCTGTTGCAAGTATACCTCTTGATATTGTTAAAGGACCTCTAATTGATGCTGTGGTATTATCATTGGAATAATTTATTCTTTCTGTGGTAGAAATATATGCAGGTGTAGCACTAATAATTCCCCCCGCAATATATCCAAAGTTAGAGTTTCCTGTTGCTCCTGTAAACAATCTTCCAATTGTTAAACCCCCCCTAGATAAAATATTAGTATCATTAGAATAATCAATACGTTTAATATCCGTTATATTATTAAATCCAGATTTATTACCTCCCATAATATATCCAAAATTAGAATTGCCTGCCCCACCACTATAATATTGATTTATACTCGCAACTCTTCTATTTGTAGTTGTTGTATCGTTTGAGTAATCAAGTCTATTTAATGGTCCACCAATTCCTAGAAAATACCCATACTCTCTATAAGATTCTCTATTCCTATTAGGAATATCTCCACTTAAATCTTTATTATAATAAGTGCTTAATGAAAATACTCCAGAATTATTAGGCATTATAACCAACAAAGATTCTATTATTGATTATTTAGTTTCTGGATCTCTATCAAGAACTTTCTACAATCACTCTCATTCCCATAAGAATGAAACAATCGAGCATCAAATAAAATCAATCGATTATATTTCACAAAGTAATTCATATAACTTTCCCAGTTTTCTTTCTTACTTACATCATAAGATTTCTCAACCTCTTCCATACTCTGTAATCCCATCCATTTCATTTTAGTTTGATTTGGAAGTTCTTCATCTTGTGTTTCTTTGTGCATCCAAAAGGAAACACCAGTCTTATTCACACATTCTGTTGGAAAGTCAAGATACAAAATACCAATATAATCAAAGTTATAATTTGCCGTGATTTCTGTTTCGGGAATATTGATTGCTGCCGGAATGATCGAAGTATTGAATTGAAGAATATGAGAGATCTTATTTGAGATCTCTTCTGTTGGTCCTAATTGATTGGAGTTTTTATAAATCAAAGGTTCGTCAAGAAAATTATCGACGATTATAATTTTTTGCTTCATCTCAAAATCTTATTCTTCTACAATTCCTTTGATTTGTGATTGAGTTTCTGGGGAACCTTTGAGATTAAACTGACGGAATGCTTCCATCTTCTGTTCCACAAGTTTTCTGCGTTCTTCTGGATTCAAGTAATTACCTGCACCCAGATCAACACCCATTACATCCTCATAACCACGAATCACATTCTGTTCCAGTTCACTCACAAACTTCATACGACCTTCTTGTGAAGATAGTGCTTCTCCAAGTGATGGGAATCCTTCGTTGAATTGATTTCTCTTATCAATCAGTGCAGGAGCAGTAGATCTACGGACACTGTGAATATTACCAATACTACAACCAAGTTGCGATCCTAAAACTTCATCAAGCATCTGCTCACTGAACCTCGACTTCCAATAATTCTCTTCGTTGGCAAGGAATTGTTCTCTGGAAACTGGTTGTCCACCATTTCTTTCTGTAAGTTCTGCAAGCATCTTATCAAGGTGCTCCATTTGATAAAGACGATCACGAACCTCAAGCTCACTGGATCTTAAGAAATGCTCCAGTTGCATTTGATCTAGATCGTGCCAACAGAGTTTCTTACCACCACCTCCTGGACCACCACCAGTACATTCCCACTGAATTGGTTTTGTCTTATCTTGATCTTGCCACTTATAATCAAACTCTCTTACCTTCTCCTGCATTTCAAGCAGTTTTGTCATGAGTCCCTCTGCCATCTGCCTACGAGACTTCAATACACTCTCATAAGCACTCTCAAGAGTATAAGTCTCTAGTAGTGCAAACTTTTCTAACTGAAAGTTTGTGCGTCCCTGTGCGAGTTCCTTATCGATCTCGTGATACTTATAAACATTCTCAAATGCTTTACTCAAATATTCACCTGATTTATCACCGACTGCTTCTTCTACGGTTCTAAATCCAAGACTATTTTCTGGTAGGATACTCATAAGATCTCCAAGTGTTTAATGTTTTTCAACTACAATATTTAGTATGATTAAAATAACTTTGATTTCTGGTTTCCACTATATCCTCCACATAAGTTTCTCCAGTTCTAGAAATCTTATTCCTCATAAAGTCTCTACCAAATCCAACACCAGAGGTGTCTGTATGCCCTTCCAATCCCCTTATAAGATCTTTCCACATAATACTAATACTTTTCCAATCATAAGACTTCACAACCCAATCACTACAAGATTTAGAAACCTCATCATAAGTCTTTCGATCTTTATCAAAATAATCGAGTGCTATACAAGTTGCCTCTGCAAATCGTTGAACAAATCTCTCACTTACCTCATAACCTTTTGGTGTTCTGTTTCCTTCAATTGGAATCACACTTGCAAGATTTGGACCAGCAACTTCTTCTAGGGCACCAATATCAGTAATAATAGGATAGGCACCACAACGCATTGCTTCACACATTGCAACACCAAAAGTCTCTTCCCAGATACAAGGACTGATAAAGAATGCAGATTCTTGATAGTGCTGAATGAGTTGTTGACGATCAATTGCTCTTGAATAATAAACATTTGGAAGAGTCTTGAGATGCTCATAGAGTTCAAGAAATGGATCATTCTGTGGTCCATAAAGACTCATAGAAGAGAAGATCTTAAAGACTGCATCAGGATGATATTGATGCACCAAAGGAATGACTGCTGCAAGAACCGGAAGTGCCTTATAAGGAATTGAAGTATAGATCAGTTGCTTTTTCTTTTGATTAGAATAGGTGTATTGTGAATCTACACCATTTGGGATTATGGATATTTTATTTTCTGGAACTTTGTGAAATTGTTGTAGAGTTTGTTTCGCAAAGTTTGAGGGTGCTACGATATGAGTAATATAGTCGTGAGAGAAGTTATGATAAACTTGTTGATCGTATGCGTGATGAGCCCACAAGATTTTGATTGGTTTTTGTGAATCTTTAAGTTCTTGTGGAAGATGAGAAACTATGATGTTATCTGGGAATGTATAATATTGCTTGAGATATTCATATGCAGTTTCAGTTGCACCTGATATAGTCATAATGAGTGATAATGTAGTTTTTGATATTTATGAGGATCTTGCGTTGGTTGTTCCTATTGACAGTGAAACATATGGAGCATTTGTCTGCCTTATACTTGCAGCAACCAAATCGTTAGAATAATTTATTCTTTCAATTTTAGAACTTCCTTCTCCCATAGAAAACCAACCATATGTTTCATTTCCTGTTCCTGCAAAATAATTTTTCACTTCGTTTAATGAACCTCTTGTAGAATTTGTTATCAAATCATTTGAAAAATCTATTCTTTCTACTGAAGTAACTATAACTCCATTTGGAGCACCAGGAACTCTACCACCAGCAAACCAACCATAGTTACTATTATATGATGTTGCATATCTTCCCCTTTGGACAGTCATTTTTCCTCTTAATGGTGTGGTAATTATATCATTACTAAATGAAACTCTATTAATAATTGTTGTATCACCTTCAAAAACTCCATTAGTAGTGACACCAGATGCACCACTACCAAAATATCCAAATGTATTTCCAAAAACCATACCAGACATAGAACTTCTTGCCAGAGATAAACTTCCTTTGGTTATAGCAGTATTCAAATCATTTGAAAAATCTAACCTATCAACTGTGCTTTTAAAACCCACACCATTTTGGAATCCTCCCCCCACATATCCATAGTTATTATTTGAAAAAGAACCTGATATTGCTCCTCTAGATACACTCAAGCTTCCACGAATAGAAGATGATGAAGAATCATTACTATAATCTATTCTTTGAATTAATGATGTGGATGGATAGGAAAATGCTCCACCACCGGCAGCATATCCATAATTATTATTTCCAAATCCACACATAAATTCTTGTGTAGAAAGATTCGCAGTTAGAATTGGTCTAGTTACTAGTGTTGTGTCATTTGAAAAATCTATTCTATGAATATTAGAATAAGTAAATCCTCCATAAAAATACCCATAAGACCCTAATACTCTCTTAAATGGCAAATCTAAAGTATTAGAATCAATCCACTGTGTTGCTGCACGAATATAAGAAGGAAGTGGGTCCACTGCGGTATTTGGAGCACCTCCGTATGCTTGTGAGGATGATGTTGCTAGTTGCCTTTTACTTTGAGATGCTTTGCCCCTAACAGTTGCAGTTTGGGTATCATTAGAATAATCAACACGATACAAATCACTAAAATTTACTGCACCATCAAAACCAAGTCCAAAATATCCAAAGTTAGAATTACCTGTTGCTACAACTTGTATGGATACTGTGAGTGGACCTCTAACGCTTGCGGTTGAGGTATCGTTTAAATAATCAATACGATTTACTATTGAAGAGTTAGGTGCTCCTCCAGCAACATAACCAAAGTTATTATTACCAGTAGAACCAAAATTAGAAATACTATATGAGAGTGGTCCACGAACTGATGTATTTGTAGTGTCGCTTGAATAGTCTAAACGATCTACTGTAGAAAAATATGGTGGCGGAGAAGGAGTTCTTCCTCCCATAAAGTAACCAAAGTTAGAATTTCCTGTAGCAGTATGTCTATATCTAGCGGCACTTAAAATAGATCTAGTAAGTGCAGTTACAGTATCATTACTGTAACTGATACGATCTATTGTTGATAATACTGGAGATGAACCGCCACCAAAATAACCAAAATTGGAATTGCCCGTTGCTCTAGTTTCTCTTGCTATACTTAATGGACCACGATTTGATGTAGATCCAGTATCATTTGCATAATCTATACGATCTACTCTTGATACTAATCCAGGTGCAGCAACACCACCGCCAAAATAACCAAAATTATTATTACTTACACCTGTTGGTTCATAAATTGTAGACTGTAAAAATGTTCTAACTACGGCAGTATTTGTATCATTTGCATAATCTATACGGTCTACTGTTGATATGTCTGTAGGAGAAGAATTAACACCACCAGCAAAATACCCAAAAGGAGCAGTGGAAGTCCAAGGTGCTCCAAGATACGAAACAGGAGAACCACCGAATGATCCCGAAGAAACAGAACAACCATAAGCGGTTCCTATATTTAATGGACCTCTAAATGATGCATTTACAGTATCATTAGAATAATCTATTCTTTCTACATCACTTCTACCGTAATATCCACTTGGTTGGTAATTAGTACCAGCACCAAAATATCCAAAATTTGAATTTCCACAAGCAGAACCACCCCACCTACCACCATTTAGAGGACCACGAATAGAAGCATTTGCCGTATCATTTGCATAATCTATACGACATATTGTAGTTCTTCCTGTGGGTAATGCAGCACCACCACCATAATATCCAAAGTTATTATTTCCAGTTGCTTCTACGCCACCATTAAAACTTGGAATAGTTATAAATCCTCTAAATGATGGAGTGATATTATCATTAGAAAAGCTTATTCTTTCCACTGATGTTAAATTATTTCCACCACTAGAAATATATCCAAAATTTGAATTATTAGATACTGCTGGTTTTTGTCTAGCAATAGTTAAAGATGCTCTTGTTACTAATGGAACTAAATCATTTGAATAGTCCATTCTATCTACTGATGTTAAATAAGTAACATTTGGAACCAATTGATAATATTGCAATCCCCCAACCCAATAACCAAAGTTATTATTTCCAACACCGCTATTACTCTGACGACCAAAAGGTAAGTTTGCCCTTCTTGAATGTGTAGTATCATTAGAATAATCTAATCTTTGAATACCAGAGTAATCCACATAACCAGAAGAAAAATATCCAAAATTTTTGTTTCCCACAGTCCCAGAACGATGAACGAACATTCCAGTATTTCTAATTGTAGCAGTTGCAGTATCATTAGAAAAATCTACTCTATCTAGAGGTATTGACTCACCACCAAAATACCCATACTCCCTATAAGATTCTCTATTTCTTTCTACCCACTGCCCTTCCTTTTGGAGTTCGTAAACCTCACCAATACCAAAGATATTAGTTCTAATGTCTGCCATTACTTCTCCTCAAAAAGATGTGAACCTGTATGAGATAAATGAATACTTGTATCCAACCAACACTCATAACCTAAACTTCGTGCTCTCCAAAAGAAACTAATGTCTTCTGGCATAAAGGTAGGTCCATTCTTATGTTCCAAAAAGTAATGATATGAGTTATGATATTCTGCCTCACTTGGTTTTACATTACTATCATCAAGTGAAGGATAATACTTCAACTCTGGATAAGCAGCTGCAATATCATAAAACACCTTACGATGAATCATTACAAATCCCATTCCATTATGTTCTATCTTTATCAAATCTCCTTGACGTTCTTCTGGTTGAGAAGTCTTATAATTATATCTCAAGGGAATAGATTTCATAGGATAAGGTGCGGCAGTAATATCCTTACCAGAACTCAAAAGTTTTAATACTGAAGTAGGATCAAATCCAATATCACTATCAAGAAAAAATAGATATTCGTGATCTGTGTTATTTAGAAAGAAGTTGGCAATCTTACTTCTTCCTTGAGAAATTAAAGATGAGTTTGCGACTGTAAATAATCCGTGAGATATTCCTTCTCTTACAAATAACTTTCCAAGATTAAACAAACTCATCGTGGTCTTTTCGCAAACCACTCCACCATAACAAGGTAATGCTATAAAAATACTCATTATTTTAATAGATAATTTTTCCAGATAAATCTACGTCAATTGTGCTTGCAATATTTGCATCAATTCCAACCACATCACATTCGACAACAAGAGAAGAATATCTTTCCAATCTCTTTGGGTTATCAAAAAGTTCTACAGATGCATACGAGGGAATCATTAGATTTCTTGCAAAATAAACCGAATCATATCCCAATACAAAGAATGTAACACCAGTTCCTGCTGCAATTGAAAGTGGAGTTGTTTTAGAAATCGTAAATGAAGTAGATCCAATTGCAGTAATTGGTGATCTATCTATAAAAGTTCCAATGCTTACAATACTGTTAGTGGTAACTACGGTGCTGTTAATGCCACCGGCAACAAAGAATGTTGTTGCACTAGCTGCTGCGGTTGATGCAAGTGAAGCAATTGTACGGTCACTAACAATTCTTACAGAAGTATCATAGTCTCCCACAAACTCTGTATTTGTAAGTCTTAGTGATTGTAGAAGAATTGGATTGGTTGTTGCACTGAGAAGTGTTGTAGATACATTCGTTCCCAAACCAATTGTAGAACCAAGTGCAGTGCTCAGTCCAACAAATGCAGTGGTGTTCTCCTCCTCCAATGAAATATGAACATCTACGGCATTAGAAAGACCTGAACCATATACATCCACACCACGAATATGAATTGAATCACTTGGATATAAGACTGATGGTTGCTTTAGAATCTCTACAACACTACCAACAGGAATAGGAACATCAAAGGCAATATAAGCATCAATTGTATTTGCCGTTCCAACTGGTGCTCTACGATACATTACATCCACACCGACTTCTGTTTTTGCAAGTCCTGGTTGTGAAATATAAACCTCATTCTCCTCACTGTTTCCATATTGATTTAATTTAGAATATCCATAACCTCTATTGAGAAGATTGAGTCTAATTATTTTTCCATCACTATCCACATCAGCAGTAATAGATACTCCAATTCCTGATGTAGAAGCAATTGAAACCGATGGCGGAGTCGTATAACCTTCTCCAGAAACATTTAAGTATGCAGCAGTGACTTCTCCAAGTGTTAATACTGCTGTTCCTGTTGCTGTTGATCCACCTGCAGTTGGTGCTCTAAAGGTCACCACAGGGGCAGAAGTATAACCAAAACCACCATATGTAACTGCAATACCCGTTACTCCGCCACCAGAAACTGCAGTAACATAACCCAATGCACTCGTAATACCGGCATATGCAGGATCACCCACTGTCCCCACACCAATAAAACTAGTTGTTGCGAAAGAAACATTTAGATTTGTTGGAGATCCAATATCTGCAACATCATAACCAGTTCCTGCACTTGTAATATTTACAGAAGTCACAGCACCGGCAAGAGAATTGATAGCAACTGTTGCTCCTGCCCCTGTCGGTTGTCTTCGTGCCGTATTTGCTACATTGATTGAATGAACAATATATCTCTTATTTGCCGTTGATGGTAATGTAACAATAGGAGTCAATACACCAGTTGGGGATGCCGCAATACTTCTTGAAATATTTGCATTAAACTTACCGGATCCACTACTAATATCATCAACCTTTAATCCACCATAAACCTCAAACTTATAATTTGACTGAGAGAATCCTGTGGTTCCAATACCTACTTGATATCCTGGATATGATGATAAGAATACATTGCCACTTGGATATGCTTCAATAATTGGAATACTATACCTATCATTTACCGAAAATGAAGGAGATGTTTCTGGTGCATCTACAAGGGATAGCATCTCACCATTTGCACCATAAAATAATAAACCACCAGTAGAAGCACTGGATACTTGTAGAGTAATCGTAGAATTACCTGCACCGGTAAACTCAATCTTTGGATTAGTTCCTACACCAGTAGCACCTATATTTGGAGTAATTTTAATATTATTAAACTGAGACATCTCTACTCTACAATATGAATATTAGTATTTATCATCAGGCAAAGACTCTATTGGGAGTTTTTGTTCTGCTTCTTCTTGTGAAGTGAATTTGAGAAAATATTGTGTATACATTTTTATTTAATGAGTTGTTATAACCAAGATTGTTGTCAATTTGATTATCGGGTGAGGGCCTGGAGTTGAGCGTCGGCAAGTCGGACGGGGTAATAGGCGAGGCGGGCGATGGGATTATTAAGCGCCTGTGTCCCATTGAAGCGAGCGCCAATGACGACTTGCTGTGCCCCAAGAACTGGAATTGCTCCACTTGTATCTGGAGTGCCAAGAACGTTATTTAATGCAAACGAGAAATTATTTACCTTGTAGGCATACGCGGCATTTACTGTATTGACAGAGTATGTGGATGAGACATCTGCAACAGTGACATTGGAGACTTGCGTAAATCCACCAGCGATTGTGGATGTAGCGTAAATTGCGTGTCCGCTAGCCCCTGACCCACCGGTTGCATTAGTTCCTATATCTACAATGTAAACAGTGGAAGTAACGGGCATATTCTTAACCGATGCAATTACCGTCCCCTCATCCTGCCGATACCAACTCGAAAAGTTAGTCCCCGTCATGCTCGCCACATCAGCAGCGCGGGTGACGGTGGCAGAAGTGGTGGGGATGTAGGAGGTGGGGAAGGAGCCCTGCTCTACCTGATACCCCCAGATTACAAATGTTTCCGTGCCATCGTGGGCATATGTATTCGTCAATGGATTCAAAGAAGAACTATTGCTGGCAACAATAGTCCAGATGTCTCCAGAAATACATGACACCGAAATGCGATAGTAACCGTTAGGAAAAGGTGTTATTGAAAATCCAGAGTTAAATCCACTTCCAGATACAACCGTTCCAGTTCCTAAGTCAAGATCAAACCGATAGTTTGGGGAATAATTGCCATTGTTCTGATCACCGCACCAAATGTACCTTTGATTAGTTTTTTTTACAAACCAACTTCTTGTGTAAACAACACTACCGCTGCTTACAAAGTTTTCTCCAAGCCTTGCTCGCAGTGTTCCCGCTGCTGCGGTTACAAGCGATGCGGTGGAGTCACCAGTGGGGCTGGTTTGGCCAGACGCGACAGTTACGTTTTCACTCCAAGTCCAACCAGTTGTAAAAACAGTAGAAGCTGTCCTTAGGTTCGTCCTCGCCTCCTCCACCAACAGGCCAAGGCTTTCCCCCGTCGTCGGGTTGTGATCGAATCGAGGTTCATTCGCAATAGCAGTCTTAATTAATCCATCAGCACCCACATAAGTGCCAGTAGAACTTCTACTAAAAGTTATAAGATTTCTACCAGTTAAAGTATCAATAAGACTCTTGTTCTTAGCAAAGTTAAGGTCTAGTGTAGGTCTTCCGTAATTTGCACCGTATACAATTGCCATATATCTTTTTGTTTTTATTTAGTGAGTTGTTATAACCAAGATTGTTGTCAATTTGATTATCGGGTGAGGGCCTGGAGTTGAGCGTCGGCAAGTCGGACGGGGTAGTAGGTGAGGCGGGCGATGGTGCCGGAATAGTCATAAGACGTGCCACCGCCTAAATAATTACCGATTACAAAGCTGGTTACAGCAGGAACTGTCCCAGACGTGTCCGACGTTATTGTTCCCCCATTGGCCACAACTGCAAAATTATTTAACTTGATAGCTGCTGCTGTTTTAACGTTAGCGACAGAAGAGTATGTGGCAAAAGATTGGTTATTTACCTGAATAGAGCCCCCATCCACAACTTGATAGGTCAAGTTATTTGCAGGATATACCAATACTGTTGCTCCATTACTAGAACTGCCTTGCAGCGTCCAGTAGGCACTATTAGACACGGAATTGCTAATGCCTTGGCAAAATACCGTCCCCTCATCCTGCCGATACCAACTTGAAAAGTTAGCCCCCGTCATGCTCGCCACATCAGCAGCGCGGGTGACGGTGGCCGTTGTGGTGGGGATGTAGGAGGTGGGGAAGGCGCCAAGTTCCATCTGAGCACCCCAGGCGTAGAAGGATGCTGCTGTTGAAGGGTTGGATCCATAGATGCCAAACGCATTGCTGCCAGATGCGGTTGTATAAGTTACGCGAGTCCAAGTTGTTCCAACAGTATGTTGAACTCCGCCATAATCACTTGGATTTCCAACTCTTACTGTTACAGTTCCGCTGACAGCTTTGATCCAAACAGTTTGGGTAACCGTTCCTGCGCCAACAGACAAGGACTTGGTAACCCTCGTATCAACTGCTGGAAATGTTATAAGTGCAGCAGTGTTGGTCCCATCTGGAGCAGTAGCGGCATTTGCTGTGATTGTAGATCCGTTATAAGTAGACCAATTCGTAGCATCAATCACGCTATAAGTGACTACGTTCGTCCTCGCCTCCTCCACCAACAGGCCAAGGCTTTCCCCCGTCGTCGGGTTGTGATCGAATCGAGGTTCATTCGCAATAGCAGTCTTAATTAATCCATCAGCACCCACATAAGTTGCTTCTCTTGCTGTTTGGGATCTAGTAAAAGTAACAAGATTTAGACCACTTACGGTATCAATAAGACTCTTATTCTTGACAAAGTTAAGGTCTAATGTAGGTGTTCCGTAATTTACTCCATGTATAGCAGACATTTTATTTTATCTCCTCAATACTCCACATCTAACTTAGCAACATCTTTTCGTTCCCCAAGTATCATAAAGTAACAATCAATTTCACCACCAACACACTCAATCTCTACTGTGTTACTTGATATTCCAACAACACTATGTAACTTACCATTCTTTGGAGTAAGATTCACAGTAATACTTTCATCATCAACCAGACCAGTCCAATAATCTGGTAGAGGTATACTAGACTCTGTTGTTTTGCCACGAACATAAACACCATTCTCAGGTCCTTCAAGTGAACCGTGTCTTAAGGTCAGTCCTGGTTTTGTTGGGTGAGGAATGGAGAATGACTTGGTAGTAGCACCAAAATCACCAACAACCTGTAGTTTATATTGTGGAATTGCCGTCCCAATACCAATCCTACTATTAACAAGAACAAAGTCGGTATTAAAACCAATACGATTCGCAGGCATCTATTTCTAATATCTTTTCTTATTTCTATTTATTACTGCCAGAACTCTAATTTTAGACCATCATAATACTTCACCAATTCCTCACCAAGTATCTCTTCTGGTTTTGGACTAGTTCTACCAAGTTTCTTTCTTACATCGTGGAGTCCTTGAATACCATAAGCATCATCATTCTCTGGTGATGGATTACTTAAGTTCTCAAAGTAATGTCCAGAATAATATTCTAACTCACAGAACTCATAAACCTTCTTCAGTGTTTCTTCTGGGGAGTTTACAATCTCTTCATAATCAATAAAACACAAATGTTCTCTTTGAGTTTCATATCCAATCTTTAAACTCTTCCAAGGAACACTCACATAATTCTCCCATAATAATCTACATCTTGTTTGATTATTGACTGGTTTATTTGTATTCATCAGTTCTCTATCAATATAAGTAATCTTTTTTGACTTATTAATGATAGAAACAAAGGATGCTAAAACTTCACTGATTCTTCTGGTGGTGCAGATGATCTTTGGAGTTGTCTGAAATGTAGATTGAATATAAGAACCATACTTTGCCCAAGACCTATGCTTCTCTAATACAATCGGTTCTTTGATATGCTGATAACACCCAGAAATAATACCTCTTTCTATATTTGAGTATTGTTCTGGATGTGTATTTGTCTGAAATGTTGATACCTGTTTCCAAGTTGGTTTAGTTGCTAGAAGTAAATCTAACAATGGACTTGTTGGAGTGGTATGTATAGTTGGATTTTGTGAAATCAAAGTAGCAAAAACGGTGCTCCCACTACGAGGAACACCGCTCAAGAAATAAAACTGTTTCATTCTTGGATTTCTTCAGGTTGTTGTGTTGTTAGAAACTCCAGGAAGTGTGCAAAGTTTCCCATCCATACTTTACTTCCAATATGAGCACAGGTTGCATTTGGATTGATCCAAATATCAAACTCAAGTTCTTTCAGTTTAGTGCAAAGGTAAATATCTTCTCCAACAAACTCATTATAACTTGTTGCATACTCACAAATCAACTTAAGTTCTTTTCCTCTAAACAATGTAGTTGGATTTGAGTTCCAGAGTGCTTCTAATGCCTTTCTGGAAAGTTTAAGAAATCCGGTTCCTACTGCATCAACCTTAATGTTTCCTTGTTCGTCTTTTTCAATTTGATCAATACCTTTAAGTTTTACATTAAAGTTTCCTGGTTCATCAGTTTTTGATACCACAGGAAGACCAATTACATCGTGCTGGGAGTTAA
>Ga0209500_10000926_pt1 | contig 23389 bp, 23 predicted proteins | sample S_140212_EF_Meta_FD_187323 | JGI IMG/M metagenome (GOLD analysis project Ga0209500, IMG submission 187323) | Freshwater microbial communities from Lake Simoncouche, Canada to study carbon cycling - S_140212_EF_MetaG (SPAdes) (version 2) | ecosystem: Environmental > Aquatic > Freshwater > Lake ...
GCAATCAAACCTGGCGAAACCTTCGATTACGAGTTCACGGCAACTGAAGTTGCAATTGGCATGTATCACTCGCACCACAATGCTCAAGTACAAATACCAAACGGCCTGGCCGGATCGCTGATCATTGGTGACTGGAAAACCTCAACTATGAAGGCAGCGGGCAGCCGTCTGACTGACTCCAACGGAAAAGTTGACCAGGAAGTTGTGATGGTGTTGAACGATGCCGGAACAATTGGTTTGTCGCTCAATGGCAAGTCCTTCCCAGCAACTGCTCCATATGTCATGAAAATCGGCGAAACAATGCTGGTGCACTATTACAACGAAGGTTTAATGACGCACCCGATGCATATGCATCAACCAACCGGACTCATAGTGGCTCGTGACGGAAAAATACTTGAGCATCCGTTCTTCGCTGACACAATCAGCGTTGCTCCAGGCGAGCGTTGGTCGGTGCTGTACACCGCGAAAGATGCTGGCGTCTGGGCATGGCACTGCCACATCTTGACCCATGCTGAAACCCCAACGGGTATGAAGTACATGGTTACAGCAGTCATCGTTAGTTAGATCCCCTCAAACGAGAATTGGGCCCGAGGTGTAAATCTCGGGCCCATTTTCTATTTCCGGCGGGCGCTTCAGGCAGACTGATTACATGACATCGCTTAAAGACACCCTGAAATCTGATCTGACTGCCGCCATGAAAGCGGGAGACAACATGTTGAAGTCAACATTGCGCATGGCAATTGCCGCCGTAATGAATGCTGAAGTCGCGGGTTCCGAAGCAGTTGAGTTGTCAGACGATCAGGTACTGAAAATCTTGCAAGCAGAAACAAAGAAGCGTCTTGAATCTGCAGAGATTTACACACAGGCTGACCGCACCGAGGCGGCTGCCCAAGAGTCTGCCGAAGCAGAAATTCTGTCGCGTTACCTTCCGGCAGCAATGAGCGACGATGAGTTGCTTGTCATTGTGAATGAAGAAGTTACAGCCGCGGTTGCTGCGGGCAATGAAGGTGCAAAAGCAATGGGCCTTGTTGTGAAAGCCGTGCGGGCTCGTGCAGGCTCAAGCGCCGATGGTGCAAAAATTGCTGCTCTCGTGAAGAGCGCACTCGGCTGATGTCAGCGACAACGCCAGGTCCTGACGTTGCGCCAGTATCTTCAACAATGCAACGCGCTGTTGAAGCACTGCGCCGCACCATGAAGGCGATCTATCACGTGCATCCGGAGCATGACAGCGAAGACATTGCCTCAATTGCAGAGCAACTAGAAAAAGAAATCGTTGCTGCTGGCACAATGGGCCTCGGTCAGCCATCTATTGAGCGTCATACGCGCAGTCCACTGAACGGCTCCATGAATCCGATAGCCCCGCCAATGACTTTTGAATATGGCGAGAAGAGCATCACAGCAAAAGTTCGTTTCCATGAGGGATATCAAGGACCGCCTGCATGCGTGCACGGCGGAATGGTGGCAGCGCTTCTTGATGATGCGCTCGGCCGAACCCGCCACCTCACGGGCCGCAACTGCGTCACGGGTTCTCTTAACATCACTTATAAACGGCCAACCCCTCTGAATGCAGACCTTCTTGTCAACGCAAGAATCGATGAGATTCACGAGCGCAAGTTCATTGTTAGCGGGGAAATCACCTATGACGGTGAGGTCACAGCCTCTGCCGTTGGGGTTTTCGTGTTTCTAGACACGGAAAAATTCAATGCACTCGTTTCTGATGCTCGTTCAGCGTCGCGCTGAAGTAACAATAAGGTGGGTCAACCACTTGAAAGGTCAAGCACTCCTATGTCTGATGAACTAATTCTCGATTCACTTCGCCGCCGTTTCCGCGCACTGTTTTCTTTATACGAAGATGCAACTGCAACAATGACTCTTGAGCAAGTGAACCATCGTGAAAAGGCACGCGTGATGCCTATTGCTTTTTCGCTGTTCCATTACGTGAACATGATTGATGCTTCGATGATGATGTTGACAGGCGAGTTGTTCCTCTGCAATGACGAAATTCTTGATGCGATTAACCCCGGCATTCGTGACCACGGTAAGCACAAGACCGTGGACGAGATGGATGTTCAGCAAATCGGAAACTATGAAGCGTTCCTTGACTACATGAACAAAGTCTTTGCTCGCATCGAAACATGGTTGGCAACATTGAAGCCAGAAGACCTCACTCGTCTCGTTGTGCCTCGACCATTCGGACCACAAGTCATCAATACGTTCTCGGCTCGCGTTGCTGGCCCAGAGGGAATCACAGTTCTTGACGGTGTCGAGTGCTGGCTCTACCAACACGGCATGCGTCACATGGGAGAAATTGAACTGTCCCGCGCCTTCGTTGGCCTGCAAGGCATGACTTCCTAGAAAATCGGCTGGCGCCCACGGCAGGAATTGAACCTGCGACCCCTTGCTCCGGAGGCAAGTGCTCTATCCGCTGAGCTACGTGAGCGTGACGTGAAGAATCACGATTGGGGTCAGTCTACGCCACGAAATATTGGAACCCCGTCTGCGGTGTTGCACAAGGCAGAATAGAAGCCCATGGCTGATCCATTTATCTCCGTCGCCGAACGCCTGGCGCCTGCATTCGCAGCCGTTGCCGGTGGTGCGTGCGACCCTGTGGTTCGCCCAAGTGACAGGGCAGACGGTCAGGCAAACGGCGCACTGGCTCTTGCAAAGAAGTTGGGTCTCCAGCCGCGCGAAGTAGCGCAGAAGGTCCTTGATGCTGCAGGTGATGTTTCCGACATGTTGGCCTCAACAGAAATTGCTGGCCCAGGGTTTATCAACTTGGTCTTTTCAAATACGTTTATTGCTGAACAGTTACAACTAGCAACGCATAACTCGCGATTAGGCGTACGTGCTTCTTCAGATCCGCACACTGTTGTTGTTGACTACTCAGCACCGAACGTTGCGAAAGAAATGCACGTGGGACATCTACGGTCCAGCGTCATCGGTGATGCTTTAGTGCGTGCGTTGATGTTTGTTGGCCATACTGTCGTTCGAGAAAATCACATTGGCGACTGGGGCACACCATTCGGCATGTTGATCGAACATCTCATTGACATGGGTGAAGACAACGCTGCTGAAGAATTGGGCGTTGGCGATCTCGATGGCTTCTATAAGGCCGCGCGTCGCAAGTTCGAAGAGTCAGATGAATTCAAGGGCCGTGCACGTGCACGTGTTGTCATGTTGCAAGGTGGCGACGAAGACACTTTGCGTTTGTGGCGCACGCTGGTCAGTGAGAGTACGCGCTACTTCAACAAGGTGTATCGCCAACTTGATGTGTTGCTCACCGATGATGACCTCATGGGGGAGAGCGCATACAACCCCTTGCTTGCCCCTGTTGTCGAACGTCTACGTGAAGCGAAATTGTTAGAAGAGAGCGACGGAGCCGAAGTTGTGTTTGTTGACGGCTTTACGAATAGAGACAACGAACCGTTGCCGCTAATCATTCGCAAAGGCGATGGTGGGTATAACTATGCAACATCTGACTTGGCATGTGTCATCGATCGTGTCGAACGCCTTGGTGCGCGTTCACTTCTCTATGTAGTGGGTGCGCCACAAGCACAGCACTTGCAAATGGTGGAAGCTGTTGCTCGTAAAGCCGGTTGGCTACCCGAAGGGTTCATCATGAACCACGTGTCGTTTGGCAGCGTGCTTGGTTCTGACCGCAAAATGTTGAAGAGTCGCTCCGGTGGCGAAACAGTGAAACTCAATGCGCTGCTTGATGAAGCTGTTGAACGCGCAGAAGTTTCTGTCGCCGAAAAGAATCCGGATATGTCTGTAGCAGACAGAACAGCTGTGGCAACCATGGTGGGTATCGGAGCTGTGAAATATTCAGACCTCAGTTCAGACCGCGTGAAGGATTACATCTTTGATTGGGAGCGCATGCTTTCGTTCGAAGGCAATACCGCGCCCTATTTGCAATACGCGCATGCACGTATTTGCAGCATCTTTCGTCGTGCTGGTATCGATAGGACGTCTATTCGCGATGTTGTGCCAACGTTGGTCGAAGTACAAGAGCGCGACTTGGCTCTACGTATATTGCGTTTCGATTCAGCTGTTTGGGAAATGATCGACACGTTGGGGCCACACAAACTGTGCACCTACTTGTTTGACCTGGCAACTGATTTCACCTCGTTCTACGAACACTGTCCTGTGTTGAAGGCAGACAGTGATGCAATGCGTGATTCGCGTCTTGCTTTGTGTGACGCCACAGCACGAATCATGTCCGAGGGTCTTGGCCTTCTCGGAATTAGAGCACCGGAGCAAATGTGAGCGCAATCCCACTTCGACTACTGCCTGATAATTCGACAATCGGTACGGATGATTCATTATCTATTGGTGGCGTTCGCGTTGCAGAACTTGCTGCGCAATATGGCACACCATTATTTGTGTACGACGAAGAGCATCTGCGTGCGCGTTGCCGCGCCGCTGTTAATGCATTCGGCGTAGGCAATGTTGTCTATGCAACCAAGGCCTTCATCTGTGGCGCAATGGCCCGTCTGGCACACGAAGAAGGTTTGTTGCTTGACGTAGCAACCGGCGGCGAACTACACACAGTTCTTCATGCTGGAGTTCCTGCCAGTAGCTGTGTCCTTCATGGAAACAACAAGTCTCTCGACGAACTTCGGATGGCGATTGCCGCAGGCATTGATCATGTCGTGGTCGACAGCTTTGACGAAATTGACCGGATTGAAAAACTGCATGCAGAGGGCTTGCCCGTTGTGCGTGTTCAGTTGCGCATCACCCCAGGCGTGCATGTGCACACTCATGAATTCGTATCAACTGGTCAAGATGATTCAAAGTTTGGTTTCAACCTAAACAATGGTGACGCGATGAAAGCAATCACACGAGCTCAATCATCGGCCGCAATTGACTTGATTGGTATCCATTGCCATATCGGTTCCAATGTCTTTGAGGTCGACAACTTCGCTGAGGCCAGCAAAGTTATGGTTGATTTGTTTTCAACCTTGAACTTGCCGGAACTCACATTGGGTGGCGGGCTCGGTGTTGCATATACAGAAGATGAAGAAGCACCGACTATTGAGCAATGGGCAGAAGTGCTGCAACGAGCAACGCAATCTTTGCCAGCAGGTTCGAATGTTTCAGTGGAACCAGGTCGCAGCATCGTTGCATCAGCAGGCGTCACTGTGTACACCGTCGGCACTGTGAAGCCGATTGATGGAATTCGTACGTACGTATCTGTTGACGGCGGAATGAGCGACAATCCACGCCCGGTTCTCTATGGCAGCGGGTACGAAGCATTCGACCCTGCACGTATGTCAGCTGATCGCACAGACAATGCGCGCATTGTCGGAAAGCATTGTGAGAGCGGAGACATTCTTGTTGAATCAGCTGCCGTTGCTCCGAATGTTTCGGTCGGTGACTTGTTAGTGATGCCAGTCACGGGGGCCTACGGGTATTCCATGGCGAGCAACTACAACAAAGTCATGAAACCAGCCGTGGTGTTCGTTTCTGAGGGCGAGTCACGCCTAGTAGTACGTCGCGAAACCTACGACGACCTCGTTCGCCTCGACCTGTAACTCATCTGGCACACCCTCTCCGTACGGTCAGTAGTAACCGAGAGGAATAGATGAGCGATATTGAATTTTGTCCAGAATGTGAAGCACCAGTCATTGGTTTTGGCGACGATATTCGTTGCACCAATTGCGGCATGACCTTCGGCGAGATGGTTGATGTCATTGGCGACGACTTTCTCGACGGTCTCGGCGGAGATGATGCAATTGAGACCGATGAAATGGGCGATATGGCCGACAATGATTACGACTCGGACCTGTAAGGCCCTCTAAATGTCCCTTTCGGGGCGGTGGCCATAGCCGTAGGCTTGGTACCTATGGCAAAAGCCCCCGCGCCTCAATCAATCGTTCGAATCGGAGTCCTTGGCTGCGGCAATGTGGGTGCTGCCTTCGTTCAACTTGTTGAGCGCCAGGCCGACATCATCGAAGCTCGTACCGGGGTGCGTTTGGAAGTCGCCAATGTTGCGGTGCGCAATGTCAGCCTCGATCGTGAAATTGCGCTTCCTGACGGTGTGCTCACACGTGATGCTCACGCAGTAGTTGCTGATCCATCAATTGACCTGATTGTCGAAGTCATCGGTGGCATTGAGCCTGCACGTGAACTGATCTCTGCAGCTTTGGCAAATGGCAAACCCGTGGTGACAGCGAACAAGGAACTGCTTGCCAATGTGGGTCACGAACTATGGGCACAATCTGATGCTGCAGGTGTCGACATGTTGTTTGAAGCTGCGGTCGCTGGTGGCATTCCGCTGATCCGTGCGTTGCGCGAATCATTACGCGGCGAACCGATTACTCGTGTCATGGGAATCGTCAATGGCACAACAAATTTCATTCTCACGAAAATGACAGAAGAGGGTGCTGACTATTCAGCAGCGCTGAGTGAAGCGCAGCGTCTTGGTTTTGCAGAGCGTGACCCAACAGCTGATGTTGAAGGTTTCGATGCCGGTGCAAAAGCTGCGATCATCGCAAGCATTGCTTTTGGCGCGCGCATTGTTGCGGGTGACGTGTACCACGAAGGTATTAGCGGCATCACTGCTGCAGATATAGCTATTGCCAAGCGACTTGGCTATGTAGTGAAGTTGCTTGCCATTGCTGAACAGGAAAAGCAGTCAGATCCAGTATCGGTGCGCGTTCATCCAGCGATGGTTCCTTTTTCCCACCCACTTGCAAGTGTGCGTGATTCATATAACGCAGTCTTTGTTGAAGGTGACGCCGTCGGTTCCTTGATGTTTTATGGTCGCGGAGCTGGTGGATCACCAACAGCGTCTGCAGTGCTTGGCGATGTCATTGACGCAGCAGTGAACTTGCGTAAAGGAACTCATGGCACGATTGGCACATTTGCCCGAGTGCCTATTTTGCCGATTGATGAAACATCGTCGCAGTATCTCATCGGTCTTGACGTTGAAGACAAGCCCGGAGTCCTGCATGCCATCACCGGCGTGTTTGCAAGTCACGGTGTCAGCATTCGTGCTGCCGAACAAGAAGGAATAGGCGAAGATGCTCGTCTTGTCTTCATTACTCACCGCGCCAAAGAATCTGATGTCCAAGCGTGTGTCAGTGAGTTCCGTAAGTCACCAGCCGTGCGACGTGCCTCTGGCCTGATTCGCGTTATCGGCGAATAGTTTCATGAAGTACGTTTCAACGCGTGGAGCGGCACCTGTTTTAGGTTTCGCAGATGTTGTTCTTGCTGGTCTAGCCAATGATGGCGGCCTCTATGTTCCTGAATCATGGCCAACTCTCGGCCCGGTGACATCTGGTTCGTATGCAGAACTTGCAGCATCGGTTTTTGTTCCGTATGTCGGCGCAGACATTGACAACGCCACAATGCAGCGCCTGTGCAATACCGCGTATTCCACATTCCGGCACCCTGATGTAGCGCCGATTGTTCCACTCGAATCAGGCCATCACCTGATGGAACTGTTTCACGGACCAACTCTTGCGTTCAAAGATGTTGCATTGCAGTTACTTGGTCAATTGTTTGATCACATACTCACGCAACGCAATGAAAAGGTCACGATTGTCGGTGCCACCAGTGGTGACACAGGAAGTGCTGCAATTGATGGCGTCAAGAATTGCGCCAATGTCAACATCATCATTCTGTATCCACACGGCCGAGTCAGCGATGTTCAGCGTAAACAAATGACAACTGTTGATTCGCCGAATGTGCGCACTGTTGCTATTGACGGCACATTCGATGATTGCCAAGACTTGGTTAAGGCCATGTTTAACGACGCGCCGTTCCGTGAGAAGCACAATCTGTCAGCTGTGAACAGCATCAACTGGGCTCGTGTAATGGCGCAGGTTGTTTACTACTTCGAGGCAACTCGCAAAATGGGCGGCCCCATTGATGTCACTGTGCCAACAGGCAACTTCGGCAATGTTCTCAGCGGGTGGATTGCAAAGCAGATGGGCGCACCAATTCGTCATCTCATCGTTGCCTCAAACGAGAACGATATTCTGACGCGCTTCTTTGACTCACAATCAATGGCCATTACGGGTGTGCACCCAACACTGAGCCCCAGTATGGACATTCAAGTCTCATCAAACTTCGAACGTTTGTTGTTTGAGATGAATGATCGCGATGGGGCAATGACCGGTGAACAGCTCACACGTTTCCGTGAGAAGGGGCTTTCCGTAGAGCCGGATCAGTATGAGAAGTGGATTGCGCCAACATTCCGCGCATCACGGGCAACTGACCACGACACTCTTGCAACGATTCGTTCCGTCTATGAAGACTTCGACATGCTGATCGATCCGCATACGGCCGTTGGTGTGAAAGTAGCGCGCGAGTTTGCTGAAGAAGGTATTCCGATGCTGACTATGGCAACTGCTCACCCAGCAAAATTCCCTGACGCAGTAGAACGTGCAACTGGTGTACGCCCCGGATTGCCAGAGCACTTATCGAATTTGTTTGACTTGCCTGAGTTCACGGTGCAGTTGCCTAATGACCTGGCAACTGTTGAAGCCTTCGTAGCCGCGCAAGCGAAGTAACTAGTTACACGCCGCAGTTGTGGCTGCTACGAAGAGCAGGTCGCTCTTACGGTTTCAGCCAGGTTGACGAAATCAGTCATCGCTTGGTGAAAATCTGGTGATTGTGAATCTCCGGCGCGAAAGCGCTTGGCGACCCACACGTTGATGTTGTGTCCGTCATCGGCAACTTCGATTGAAAGAGGCCAACAAAGGTCGGGGAGTCCTTCGGCATTCTGAAAGTCCTCGAACTCCATTGGAGTCAGCTCGGCTACTAAGCCAGCAAGTATTTCCTCGCTGAATGGTGAACCAACTATTGAAAGTGCTGCAATCTCGAAATCATGATGAGGATTCTTAATAGGGGATACCCACGAGTCTTCTTGGTCAATTGTGATCTCGTCTGCGAAGTCGCACGTTGCGGGCCCCATGTAGTACTCGATGCCATGAAATACCATCTGCTCAAGATCGTGACGGTTCTCGTAGTTAACTTCGTCAAAGTTCGCACCTGACAAGATCATCCAGTCAATGACTGCAGTTATTTCTTTCCGTACTAATAGATCTCGAAATTCTTGGGGGAATGACATGTGTGTTGCCTTTCTATTTATTGTTAGGGAATATCTCGTTTACTGCGGCTTCAAACCGGTTGAACAATGGCTGTGAGAATTTGTCATATGTCTTGTTTTTCTTGAAGGCTTTAAGAAGCCCGCGGTACCACTGACGTTGCAATTTCTCACCAACGTTGAACTTTGACCACACCTTTTTGCGATCTTTGGGATTTTTGCCGCGCAGGTCGGCTGCCGTGTTTTCCGCGTTGTATGTCTTGTCAGCAAGTGCCACTAATACTGATGGATCATCCATGGTCTTCTTTGTCAGCCCATCGATGTACTTCTTTTTTCGAGCCCACCAGCGATTGTTCTTTACTTTTTGAGTCGCGTCGGCCAGCTCTTTTTTCTCTGCATCTTTTTCTGCCTTGGTGGCATCAGTGCACGCATCTACAATTTCTGCAACTGTCTTTCCGAATTCGACTTCAATCTCAGCGACTGTGATATCAGTGTCTTCAACCATGTCGTGGAGGAAAGCTGCAATGGCTTGATATTCGGTTCCACCAGCTTCGATAACCGCGGATGCAACTCCGAGTAGGTGGCCGATGTACGGAATGTCGCTCCCTTTGCGCACTCCAAGCTTGTGACCCTCACCGGCTTTTCGAAAGCCTGCGTAGAACTTCTCCGAGGGTTGCCATTTGGGCTCTATCTTTGGTGTCTCGCTCATAGGGCGGTCCTTTCCGGTAGCGACTGGCAACTCTGGAAGGTCGAGGCGCCTCGTCGGGTCTCTCACTCATGAATGTACTGCATGGGTGTGACACGGTTTTCACCCGCGCAAGCGAAGTAATTAGTTACACGCCACAGTTCTGCGTCAGGAACTTATTAAAACGAGTTGATGCTTCAGTGATTGCGGGATCTGATGCAATCTTTGTCAGTTCATCACGCACTGTTGGCTTCTTTGCGATAACAAGCAATTCATATTTGTTCGCTTTAAAGATCTTGTTCATCGCAATGATGCTGTTGATCATTGTGTCGGCGTCTTTTTTCAATGTTTTCGGAGTAAGCGCTTGAAGCTTGATCGACAAATCAGTGATTTTGGTCCAAGCGTTTTTCATTTCGTTTGGATCAGTAATTGCTGCGGGGTTTTCACCGTGCGGACCGGACATGGCTGCGTTGAGTTTCGAAGAGGCTTCGCAAAATGTTGCATATGTCGGATTGACTTTTCCGGTTGTCGTAGGGACAACAACCGATGATGTATTGGAAGCGTTACTTGAGCCGCCGCATGAGGCGAGAAAGAAAAGGGAAGCGATGATGATTCCCGCAACGCGGGAACGACTCACTTCATTCCCAGGAATTTGCCCAACTTGTTGCGGCGACCTGAACGGGTGAGGGGGATTCCCGTTGCACGCGAAATTTTACGTTTTGCGGCAGTGACGCCGAGGGCTCGTTTCCACGAGAATGTAAGACCAGGACCGAGTTTCATGATTCTGACCGTACCAGTGGAGCTGACCAAGATGTTGGGCATCGTTGTTGTCGGGGGTGCACCCCGCTAGGGTGAAGGTCGCTCGGGTGTCCGAGTTCTCCCCGCCCAAGTCTTTGGGGGGTCGAGATGGAGTAGCTCCTTCAATCCTTTTGCAGGTGCGCCCAAACCCCTAGATCCAACCGTGGAACGGTTGAACGAAAGCAGGAAATCATGGCTGCAGAAGCTCTTGAGAAATCCGCCCTTGAATCCAAGGACAAAGATCAGTTGATGGCAATCGCCGGCGCACTGGGTGTCAAAGCCGGTGCTCGCGATTCCAAGTCCACTTTGGTCGACAAGATTCTGGAAAAGACTGGCGCAAATGACGCACCAGCAGCACCGGCCCCTCGCGGACGTGCACCTCGTGATGAAGAACCCTCCGAAGAGACGGATTCTGACGACGAACGGCCAGCCCGCGAACCACGTGGTTCACGCAATGATCGCGGTGACCGTGCGCCTCGTGGCGAACAATCTTCTAATGAATCAGCAGAGCCAATTGTATATGTCGGTGCCGACGGTGAGCCGTTAGCCGAATGGGAAATTGAGTTAGCGCAACATGAAGGTCGCACTGGCGAACTGAAGCAGCAAGGTGCCGGACAAGGTCGTGGCCCTCGCAATGATCGCGGAGATCGTGGCGATCGTCCTGAACGTGGACCACGTCAGCAGAATCAGAATCAAGGCCAGCGTCAGCAAGGCCAAGGAAATCGTCAACAGAATCCAAACCAAGGACCTCGCCAACAACAAGGCGAAGGCGATTGGGATGCACGCGGTGGTCGTAACAGCCGTCGTCGTCGTGGACGCAATGGTCGCGATGAAGGCCCACAGGGCGAAGATCGTTTTGAATCACGTGATGATGGCAGCAATGAACCAATCAGTACAGAGCCAGTAAAGGTAGAGGGCTACCTCGACTTGCGTGACGAGGGCTACGGCTTCTTGCGCATTGGTGGATATATGCCAACGAGTCAAGATGCATACATTCCTGTGAAGCTCACGCGCCAGTTTGGTTTGCGTAAGGGTGACCATGTTTCTGGTTTGTCACGTCCTGCAGGTCGTAACGAAAAGAACCCAGCAATGCTGGAGATTTACACAATCAATGGTCAAGATCCCGAGAAGGCACGTCATCGTCCTCGCTTCGAAGATCTCACTGCATTGTTCCCTGATTCGAAGTTGCGCATGGAAGATCCAAGTGATCCGACAAACATGACTGCTCGCATCATTGACCTCATTGCACCTATTGGTAAGGGTCAGCGCGGAATCATCGTGTCGCCTCCAAAGGCCGGTAAGACCACAGTGATGAAGACCATCGCTGCTTCAATTGAGAAGAACAACCCTGAAGTAAAACTCATCGTGTTGCTCATTGACGAACGTCCAGAAGAAGTAACCGACATGCGTCGCACCGTAAAGGGTGAAGTTGTTGCGTCAACATTCGACCGCCCAAGTGATGAGCACACGCACATTGCTGAGATGGTCAGTGAAAAAGCTAAGCGCATGGTTGAAATGGGTGAAGACGTTGTCATCATCCTCGACGGAATTACACGTTTGTCTCGTGCGTATAACTTGGCAGCTCCTGCAACTGGTCGTGTCATGTCCGGTGGTATCGACGCTGGTGCGTTGTACCCACCAAAGAAGTTCTTCGGAGCTGCGCGAAACATTGAAGAGGGTGGCTCGCTCACAATTCTTGCTACCGCGCTTGTTGATACAAATAGCCGCATGGACGAAGCAATCTTCGAAGAGTTCAAGGGAACCGGAAACATGGAATTGCGTCTTGACCGCCGCATTGCAGAACGCCGCGTTTTCCCGGCCATCGACGTTGATGCCTCAAGCACCCGTCACGAAGAACTGCTGTTCGAGCGCAAGCAACTCCAGCTGGTCTGGAAACTGCGCCGCGTGCTCAGTGGCCTTGCCCAGGACGGGAACCCCGCTCCAGGCTTGGAAATGCTGATGGACCGCCTCAAGACCTTTGGTACCAACGACGAGTTCTTGGCCGAAATCGCTAAGACGCCTGGCGCCTAGTCCCGATACACTTCAGAGTCCGTTTCAAAGAGATGACAGAGATATGAAAACCGAAACACATCCTGAATACGCAGAGATCAGCGTCAAGTGCTCATGTGGCAATACTTTCACCACACGCAGCAGCCGCAAGGTTCCTATCGTCCTTGAACTTTGCAACGAATGCCACCCGTTCTTCACCGGTAAGCAGAAGCTTGTCGACACTGGTGGACGCGTCGAGCGCTTCAACAAGCGTTATGGCGAGCGCACCAACGCACCTGCACGCCCAGAGTGATTTTTTGTGACGCATGCGTCACAAACCTCCATCTGTATTTGTTATGACTGATGTGAACTCCGCCGATCTTGATCGACGTTCTCGATTACTTTCTATTAAGTTGCGCTCGCTTGTCCGTGAACATCTTGCTCTTGCAGCCGACCCCGATGGCACGAACGAATCATTTGCTCTCGGAGCAGGTTTCCTTGCCGCTGATGCCGTGTGGGTCCTGATTGATGGCGATGCGTCACGTTCCCTAGGTCCTGTGTTGGCGTGGTCTTCTCAATTCGAACGTCATGTGAATCTCTTGGTGGAAAACAACTCGGGCCTTCTCGCGCGACGTGCCGCATTGTTTGATGCCGATATCACGGTGTGGCATGTTGATGACCACACCATTATGCGTGCCATTGCTGAACCTCACATCGCGTCAGCGTCTGCAACTGATGCTCATCTCTCATTTGTCGACATCATCGAATCTTCAGGTGCTGATGCGTTAGTTGAACACGGCGTTGTTGTGGGCGAAGTGCGCGGCCTCGAAATGTGTCGAGTCGTTGATGATGCCACCACAGGTGATGTGCGTTTAGAAGTTGGCATGGGCCGACATGATCGCGAAGCATTCACCATGATTCATGGTGAACTGCCTACCGCCCAAGCAATGCGGCAAGTTATTGATGCGGTATTGCCACATCGAACTGAGGGTGCAGATTCTCATCCGTTCAATCAGTTTGGAGTCGAACGTCTGTCGCGTTGGAAAGCCATCAAAGATCCTTCGTCAATTGGGTTTTCTACTCTTGCGCCAGCTGATCCGCCGGTACTACGCACAAATGTGAAAGATTCCGTGCCATGTGTTGCTATTGGGCATACGGGCGCAAAGCGACTGTCAACCGCCGTGTTCGTACATGGTGTAGATCTTGACTGTGTAAGTTTTGCGGTCGATGCTGCATCGCGCCTTGGTACTCAAGACGTCACCATTGCCGTGCGCCGTCGTGATGTGATTGCATCAATTGAGCGGTTAGCAAACATGGCTTCTATCCAGGTGCGTCTTGCGTATTTGTCTTGAGAAATTCGGAGTGGAGAGCAGTAGTTCATGAATAATTTCTTCCGCAAGTCTCGTGTCGCTTTCATCCTTGCTTTGGCGGTGCTATCGGCGTGTAGCAACTCCTCAGTGTCTCCAAGCGCAGATTCTGGTGAAGTAAATGGAGCGACGACAACAACACTTCCTTCCTCAACAACTGTTCCTTGGGAAAAAGGCGCGCCGGAGGCTGCGTGGGCAGCATGGTTAACAACATTCGCCGTTGTTGACGCATCAGAAATTTCCGAAAGCGAGTGCGGAGTTTTTGCTGTTCTTGTTACTGACGAGAGCCTTACGTTCTATTCATGGGATGGTGTGCAGTGGTCAGACAAGTCGGACGTGTTGGGTGGCGGTCGCGGTAAGTATCCGCAAAAGGTGTACAGCTCGGACTACACGAATGATGGAGTTATTGATTACTTCGTCACGTATCGAACACGTAAAAACAGTGGGACAACCTATGGTGGGTTTTTCGCGCTTCCATGGAGCGGTGACTTGCGATGCGTCTGGAACTGGGTTGATATGGACAATGGTCGAGATGTATCAAAGGTCATTGACAAACCAGAGATTGACCAGCGAAAAGGCAGGGTGTACGCCGCTGGCTATGTGCATCGCCGTTATAGCTCTCGTAGACAGTTCAAATATTCACCCTCTGCGAATTCTTTCGTGTTTGACGATGTGTTACAGAAATAACACCGCGCCGACCCTCTAACCTTGTGATGCATGAACAGCCGTCTTGAATCCATTGAGCGGGACTACTACGAGCTTGAAGTAAGTCTTGGTAGCCCCGAGGTTCTTGGTGATCAGAATCGTCTGCGCGAAGCTTCACGCAAATACAAGCAACTCACGCCTCTTGTGCAATGTATTCGTGATTTATGGTCGGCCCGCGGCGATGCTGCAGCAGCTAAAGAACTCATGATTGAAACCACCGGTGATGAGCGTGAGTCATTTCGAGTAGAAGCAGCTGCAGCAGAGACTCGAGTTGAAGAACTCGAAGCACAGTTGCAAGTGTTGCTACTGCCGCCAGACGAAAATGATGGCAAGCCCGTCATTATGGAAATTCGTGGTGCTGAAGGTGGCGAAGAAGCCAACTTGTTTGCTCGCGATTTGATGGAGATGTACACCGCGTATGCATCAAAGCGCGGCTGGTCGGTAGAGACCATGCAAATAGATAATTCTGAAATGGGTGGCATTAACCAAGCGACTCTGATGTTCAAAGGCGACGATGCGTGGAGTCATTTGAAATTCGAAGGCGGGCCACATCGAGTGCAACGTGTGCCTGCAACAGAAGCGCAAGGTCGCATCCATACATCGTCAGCCACTGTTGCAGTCATGGTGGAAGCTGAAGAACTTGACCTAGAAATCAACGCTAACGATCTCAATATTGATGTGTATCGCGCGTCGGGTGCTGGCGGCCAGCACGTCAACACCACGGACTCTGCCGTACGAATCACGCATAAGCCAACCGGGCTAGTTGTGGCGATGCAAGATGAGCGCAGCCAGTTGCAAAACAAGTTGCGTGCCATGACTGTATTGCGCTCTCGTTTGTTGAAACTGCGTCAAGACGAACAAGATGCCAAAGCATCAGTGGAACGCAAAGCACAAATTGGTGGCGGTGGACGCGGCGAAAAGATTCGTACGTATAACTACAAAGAGAACCGAATTACTGATCACCGCATTGGTTTTACGTTGTACCAATTGCAGGCTGCACTTGGTGGAGAACTGGACCCTGTAATTGATGCGTTGTCAGCTGATCTGCGCGCACGCCAACTAGCTAACAATGACTAATTCGGGCGCTCATGTCACCTGGCGTGAGATGGTGAAACGTACTCAGGGAGAAGTTGGGGAGCGCACTGTTGCTCAGTGGCTATGTGAGCACGCGAGTGGCTGTGACGCCAATGAATTCATTGACATTCTTGATGAATTAGTGAGTGAGCGATCTGCACAGCATCTACAGAGCATGCTGGCTAGGTACGCAACGGGAGAGCCATTGCAATATGTGATGGGCCGATGGGCGTTTCGCCGTCTTGACTTACTCGTTGATTCACGTGTATTGATTCCACGGCCCGAGACAGAACTGTTGGTTGAACACGTCACGCGTTATGCCCTTCAGAAAATTCGTGATGTTGGTCGGGGCGTTGCAATCGCAGACCTTGGCACAGGGTCAGGCGCAGTGGGGCTTTCGGTCCTGCACGAATTGCCATTCGAGTCCGCCGAAGTATGGATGACTGATGTGTCAGAAGATGCACTTCATGTTGCGCGTGCAAATGCTGCCGGCGTAGGCCGTAACGCAGTAGGCGCTCGATTCGGTCATGGCAGTTGGTACGAGGCGCTACCTGAAGACCTTCGTGGTTCTGTTGACGCCATAGTGAGCAATCCGCCGTACATAGCAACGGGCGACCCAATGGTGGGTGAATCTGTCCTGAAATGGGAACCGCACAGTGCACTTTTCGCAGGAACAGACGGACTGAATGATTTGCAGGTTGTTGTATCTGGCGCCACTGATTGGTTGGCACCTGGAGGATTACTTGCAGTTGAGATGGGTTTCACGCAAGCAACTGCTGTATCGCAGTTATTTGAATCAGCGGGCCTCAAGAACGTATCGGTTCACAAAGATCTTGCAGGGCTTGATCGGTTCGTGACTGGTACTGCTCCGCGTTAACAAAGATGACGCTGTAAGAATTCCAGTTGATGCAATAAAAGATTCTCTGCCACTACTTCTTGTGGCGTCATATGAGTAACACCAGACAGCGGCAACACCTCGTGCGGTTTTCCTGCAGCTAGTAACGCAGAAGACAGTTGCAAAGTATGAGCTGCCACAACGTTGTCGTCGGCTAATCCGTGAATCAGCAACAGTGGTTGCTGTAGATGTTCTGCGTCATTGAACAATGATGTTGCCTCGTAAGCGCTGGCGTCAATTGATGGATTACCTAGGTAACGCTCTGTGTAGTGAGTGTCGTACAAGCGCCAATCTGTGACCGGGGCGCCAGCAACAGCAGCATGAAACAGATCACTCCGTCGCAATACGGCGAGAGCTGCAAGATAACCACCAAAGCTCCAGCCGCGAATTCCGACGCGAGAAGTATCGGCGCGCGGTTCAAGGTCATTCAGGTCGCGCAAGATTTCTACTTGATCGTCAAGTATCGGTTGAGCAAGGTCGTTTACGATTCCTCGCTCCCATGAGCTGCCTTTTCCTGGGGTACCGGTTCCGTCAACAATCACGACAACAAAACCCTGATCGGCAAACCACTGCGAAGAGTTGTAGGCCGCTCGTGATGAAACAACACGTTGCGCATGTGGGCCGCCATACGGATCAAATAGCACTGGCAATTTTGAAGAGAGCCCGTCGCGTGGAAGAAGAATTGCAACAGGGATGCCGCGAGGACCAACGGACATGATGCGCACATTCGGCTGCACCAAAGATGACTCCGCTAGTGAGGCGATGTTGTGAGTTGTGGTCGCAGTATTAACGGTGAATTGTGCTCGTTCTGTTTCGAGCGTAGAAATTCGCGAGACGTAACAGCTATTAGATCCACTGACTGAGGCCACGCCGTGTGACTGGGTGATTTGTTCAAGCGAACCGTTGCTGTATGACCAAGCATCTAATTCCCATGGGGTATCGATGTTATTTGCCATAAATAGGATGCGGTCGCCGACTGAAACGACGCTTCGTACTTGCAATGTGGTTGGCGTTACCGCTGAACCATTCACTAAAAGGCGTCGCGCGCCATCTCGATCAGCGCAGGTTACGAGCGTGCCATCTTGCTGCAACGCTGGAACGCCAGAGACCAATTCGACCCACGCATCATCAGTGTCTGAGAAAACAATTGTGGCTTTCCCGGTACCTGGATCAATTGAGTGAATATCAATCTGCTTTTGATTGCGTGTCTGTGTTTGCGCAATTAATCCTGCACTATTCCAAGAGATGGTATTGAGATATTCCCACTTTCCTGAAAGTTCAACAGGGGTTGCGGTGGCCGTTGCTACTGAGATGATGTGAAGAGATACGGAAGCATTCAGTGTGCCTGCAGCTGGGTACCTGTGTTCTATTGCCGGTAATTCAGGGTGGGCGGGATCAGCGATGTACCAAACCTCGATTGGTGAAACATCAACGCGGCACGCTGCAATTGATTGTGAATCTGGCGACCACCAGTAACCACGGAATCGCCCCATCTCTTCTGCTGCAATGAACTCTGCGTTTCCCCATGACACTGCATCATTCGGATCGGACGCTACGACACGTTCATCACCGGCGAGTGAAGAAACGCATAATGATGTGCCGCGGAGGTACGAGATGGTGGTGCCGTCGGGGGAGAGTCGTACATCAAAGATCCCAGGCTCGATAGTCGGCATTGTTGCATCGCCGCTGAGAAGATCTATCAACACAACACTTCCACCTAAAACTGTGACAGCACGTGTGACATCACGGTTACATGCATAACTGGTGACTCCGCTTGCGCCTTCACGAGCGCGCTCGCGCTGCCGCAGTTCTGCAGCTGTCAACTCAGATAAGTCGGTATTCAGTGTGCGCGGATCAAGAAGTTCGCGTTCAACGCCCGTTGCGGTGTCAAGACTCCACAAAGTGTTAACAGCGTCAGACCCAGAGTGTGAACGAATGAAGATGACGCGCGAACCATCGGCGGACACAGTGAAACTACGGGGTTCTCCGAGCGAGAGTCGTTGAGTTCGTGCGTATTGACGGGGAAAGGAATCGCTCACGCGAGCAGAGTACCTGAATCATCGGCACGAACCGTGCGGCCGACCCATTCATTGACGCACATATCGCGGCCAATGCCAACGTCTGTGGTGTCGGCCCATGCACGACGGCCATCGGCAAGTATGCATGAAGCAATCGAACGCTCTGGGTTGCCCTCGCGGTCATGCATGACCGAGTATCCCTCGATGGTCATTTCGCCAGCAGCTTCTGCGGGCGACGCGAGCGACCTGCGTGGCAATGCATCGATTTGGTCTTGCGGATAGTCGTATGCGAAACCGTTCTTTGGTGGAGTTGTTGCATACACACCGAATGCATGTTTCGTGGTGTAGCCGCCATTGGCCCATACAAGTCCTGTGGCACCAACTCCACTGCGCAATTCGTTAGCAACAGTTGCGATGGCGTGCATGACGTAGTTGTTCCATGGTCCACCACCGAATTGCAGGCCACCGGTACGTGTGAGTTGACCATTGATATCAAGTCCAAGCGATTTGGCACCGAGTTGAACGGCAGAAGGAAAGCATGAGTACAGATCAACAAGGTCAATGTCATTGATGGAAAGTCCGGCGAGTTCTAACACGCGACGTCCAGCCAGTTCGACTGCGGGAGTGTCATAGAAATGATTGCGGTGCGAAATGAATGCGTGTTCATGAGCATCACTTCCGGATTGCGGGAAAATCCAGCGATCACGAGAAACGCCTAGTGCTGTTGCTTTTTCAGCGGAGCACAAAATGAGAGCGGCCGACATGTCCACATCATTGTTTGAGTTCATCAACTTCGGATATGGGAAACCAATCATGCGGTTCGAATCAGAAACAGTGCGTATTTCTTCTGCTGTGTATTGCTTCTTAGACCATGCGTTCGGGTTTGTGGCAGCTACTGCGCTGAATCGGGCGTACAGCTCACTGATGTACACCTGATGATCTGCAACAGATCTGCCAGCTTGCGCACGAAGTGCGGTTTCAAACAATGGATAGATCTGAATTGGCATCATGATCTTGCGAGCAAGCTCTTCCGGCATGTTCATGGTGAGATCTTCAGACACCGGAGTAGGAGTGGTGTCTGTGGTGCGCCAATCAGGCGTGAGGCCAGCTTTGTTGTAACGAGCACGAGTACGAGTTGCTTCGCCGCCGGTCAAAATAACGAGATCAAGTTCACCAGCGAGAATTTGACGGGATGCAGCATTCACCAAAGTTTGAGGCGTATTGCCGCCCATGGCCGACAAGCCCATTTCACGTGGCGTGAGCCCAAGGTCTTCAGCAATGAATTGAGCAGGGTTGCCATATTTCCAGGACAAAAGGCTGACAACGCGAATGGCATCGGGATTCGGCACTGAAGACAGTCCTGCATCAGACGCGGCAAGGGTGATGGCTTCAACCATGAGGGCGACAGGGTCGCGAGCATCGTCGAGACCTTCCGCACGCTGCAGTACTTGGCCTGTACCAATAAGAACGGGGGTGCGTGGGTCAATTGTCATGCCATAACGCTAGGTCGTAGACATAACACCTCTACTACTGTGAATGAGATGTCCCGAATTGCAATTGGTGCCGACCACGCTGGCTACACCCTGAAACAGCACCTCATTGATGTGCTCACGAATCAAGGGCACGACGTCATTGACCTCGGGACCCATTCCACTGAGAGCTGTGACTACCCACCAATCTGTGCGTCTGTTGGCCGTCACGTGCGTGACGGCAAAGCTGATCTTGGAATTGTTCTTGGCGGAAGTGGCCAAGGCGAACAACTTGCAGCAAACAAAGTTCACGGAGTTCGTGCGGCATTGTGCAACGACTTGTATACGGCTCGCATGGCGCGGTCACATAACAACGCAAACGTGTTGTCAATGGGCGCGCGTGTTGTCGGAGAAGGCCTCGCAGAGGAAATCCTTGCAACGTTTTTATCAACCCCCTTCGAGGCAGGTCGCCATGAACGTCGCGTAGCGATGTTGGCCGAAATCGAGCAACAAGAATCGAGCAAGTAATGCCTTTTCCTTCCGACACAGACCCAGACAATGCGGTCTTTGACCTTCTTGAAACGGAGCGCATTCGTCAGACCACCGGATTGCAGTTAATTGCCAGCGAGAACTTCACGTCGCCTGCAGTGATGCATGCAACCGGTTCAATCCTGACGAACAAATACAGCGAGGGATACCCTGGCAAGCGTTACTACGGCGGCAATGTCAACGTTGATGAAATCGAAGCGTTGGCAATTTCGCGAGTGAAGCAATTGTTTGGTGCGGAGCATGCAAACGTGCAGCCACATTCTGGTGCAAGCGCAAATATGGCTGTGTATTTAGGCCTTTTGAATCCTGGTGACACTGTTCTTGGTCTCAGTCTCGACCACGGCGGTCACCTCACCCATGGATCACCAGTGAACGCGAGCGGCATTCTGTACAACTTCAAGTCGTACGGCGTGACGTCTGGTGAAGAGCGAATCGACTTTGAAGAAATGCGCGATCTTGCACTTGAACATCGTCCGAAGATGATTGTTGCTGGAACAACTAGCTATCCGCGTCGACTTGATCCGGAACCATTCAAAGCAATCGCTGATGAGGTTGGCGCGCTTCTCATGTTTGACATTGCTCACTTGGCTGGTCTTGTCGCTGGTGGTGCACACCCGAACCCCGTGCCATATGCCGATGTTGTCACGTTCACTACGCACAAAACATTGCGTGGCCCACGCGGCGGTTGCATTCTGTCTAAGGCAGTACATGCACAAGCTATTGACAAGGCAGTGTTCCCTGGTAGCCAAGGTGGCCCACTTGAACATGCTGTTGCTGCAAAGGCTGTTGCTTTCCGTGAAGCACTCGACCCATCGTTCTCTGTGTACGCACATCAAATTGTGAAGAATGCTTCAGCGTTAGCAGCTGCACTTACTAAAGAAGGATTCCGACTTGTCAGTGGTGGCACAGATACGCACTTGATGGTTGTCGACCTTCGTCCGTTCGATGCTGAATGCACCGGAAAAGTTGCACAATTGGTACTTGATGAAGCAGGTATCACGTTGAATAAGAACACAGTCCCTGATGACCCGCGTAGCCCGTTCGTAACATCTGGCGTGCGTATCGGAACACCATCTGTGACAACACAGGGAATGACCGAAGCAGAGATGCCAATCATTGCTTCGTTGATTGCAGAAGCTCTTCGTCATCGTGATGATGCAGCGGCAGTCGCTGGAGTGAAATCCAAAGTTGCGGCGCTATGTGCCAAATTCCCTGTTTATCCCCACAAATTGTGACGGAAACGATCCAGGTGGATCAGTCATCTAGGCTCGTCATCTAATGGGTGACACAAACGGATATCTCATCGTCGGATTCTGCGCGATGTTTGTCACTCTGATTACAACGCCAGTTGTCAGATGGTTTGCACGCGAACGTAATTGGATGGCGATGCCTGACGAGCGAAAAGTACACACTGTGCCAACACCTAATGTCGGCGGCATTGCGTTATTCGCTGGAGCCGTTGCTGCAATCGGACTCGCGTGGAGGATGGATCGGTTTACGCCGTTGTTCCAGGGAAACAGCGAACTAACAGGCGTTTTGCTTGGAGCGTTGGTTGTTCTGGTCATCGGCGCTCGAGATGACGTAAAAGAAGTGTCAGCTCCTGCTCGCGTAATCGCAATCGTTGGTGCTGGCATGATGCTTGTGTGGTTCGGTGTCACGATGTTTTATTTTCGTGTTCCGTTCTTGGGTGTCATTCAATTAGGAAATGACTGGATTCCCATTGTCACCGTTGTGTGGTTGTTGGGAATGGTGCAAGCAATAAATCTGATTGACGGTCTTGACGGATTAGCCGCAGGCATCGTTGCTATTGGTTCTACTGCGTTTTTCATTTACTCGCGACATCTCTCTGGTCTTGGTTTGCTTTCTGAACCAAACATTGGACCACTTATTGCGATCATCACTGTCGGTGTGTGCATTGGTTTTCTTCCGTACAACTTCAATGGCGCAAGTATTTTCATGGGTGATGGTGGTGCATACTTGCTTGGACTTTTAGTCGCGGTGTCAACGAGCGTTGTCGGTGGGCGAGCAGACCCAACCACACAAGCGTTTAGTGGTCAGACGTATTTCTTCTTGGCACCACTTGTTATTCCGCTCATCATTCTTGGTGTGCCGATCTTCGATGTCGCTTTTGCCATTGTGCGTCGCGTGAGCAAGCGTCAAGGGTTCGCAGAAGCTGACAAGGGGCACTTGCACCATCGTCTGATCAATCTCGGGCATGGCCCACGTCGTGCCGTAGCAATTTTGTGGTTATGGACCGCGCTGTTGTCGGCGCTCGTGCTGTATCCCGTCTTCAACAAGAGCGCCACGAACTTTGCTCCCTTTGGGCTCGTTGCTTTGGTGCTGTTTTTGTACACCGTTCTGCACCCCGACCTCAATCGCACACCCGAGAACGAATAATCAGGTCCCGGGTTCCTCGGTTTGACGATTTCTTTGAGACAGCCCTAGATTGAGAAGTTCTTCGGGCATATCGATCGGCTCGTGATTGGTGAAAATAGTGAAAAAGCGTCCGGCCCCCGTCATGACTTCGTCGTCTAACGAAGGTTCTGGGCATGGCGTTGAGTTGGCGCTCTTGGTCTTTGTGTATTTACTGATCGGAATCGGGCTAGATGCGTGGCTTAATACTCAGCCGATTTTCACAATCACACTCGTGTTGTTCGCTGTTATTGGACAATTTGTGAAGACCTATTACGTCTATAACGCCCGAATGAAACAGCTAGAAGAAGAGCGTGTTGAGGCCACACGTGCACGGCCAGAACAATGAGCGACGAGATCAAGCCTGTGGATA
>Ga0209500_10000927_pt1 | contig 23374 bp, 16 predicted proteins | sample S_140212_EF_Meta_FD_187323 | JGI IMG/M metagenome (GOLD analysis project Ga0209500, IMG submission 187323) | Freshwater microbial communities from Lake Simoncouche, Canada to study carbon cycling - S_140212_EF_MetaG (SPAdes) (version 2) | ecosystem: Environmental > Aquatic > Freshwater > Lake ...
CATAGCCTATATAGGAGGAACAATGGCAACAACAGTACATGAGAGTAACAAACTTACGCTCATTGATGGGACAGAGATTGAGGTTAGACCTCTTAAGATTTCTCTTCTTCGCCCATTTATGAAGAAGTTTGAAGGTGTGGCAGCGGTGGCAGACAATAATGAAAAGTCAATGACTCTTCTAGTTGAATGCGTACAAATTGCTATGGAGCAGTATAAGCCAGAATTGGCTAAAGACTTAAAGGCGTTAGAAGACATTCTTGATCTTCCAACTGTCTATAAGATTGTTGAAGCAGCATCAGGCATTGAGCTTGGGTCTGTTAATGACATTCTTGCATAATAGTAAAACTTAAAAGAGGTGATACATGGCTGATGTAAATGCTAACATTGGCGTAAATATTGATACGTCTGCAGCATTGGCTCAACTAAAAAGCCTACAGCGCCAGATATCACAGTTTCACTCTTCAATCGCTAAGTCTAGCGAAACAGCAGCACTTGCACAGAGGGATCTGCAGAGAAATTTTCTTAATAGCGTAAACTCTATTGGAGCTTTCTCTGCAGAACTCCGCACTGTCAAAACAACATCTGAGGCATTTACAAATTCTCTTGAGAAGAATAAATTCTCAATGCGAGAATACTTCCGTTATGCGGGAGCATCTACAAAAACATTTGGTCGCTTATTTAAGTCAGAATATGACACAATTGGCAAGGTAGCAGAAGATCGTGTAAAGAAATTACAAACACAATACATTAAGATGGGCAGAGATGCCTCTGGAGCAATGAAGGCTATTGCTATTATTCCTAATCAATTAGATATGGGAAATTATTCAACACAGTTACAGCTAGCAGCACAGAAACAAGCATTATTTAATCAGTTAATGAGACAAGGATCTACCAACCTTTTAAACTTTGGTAAAAATACACAGTGGGCTGGCCGTCAGTTAATGGTTGGCTTTACCTTGCCACTTATGGCAGTCGGCGCAGCAGCATCAAAGTCATTTATGCAGATGGAAGCACAGGCTCTTAAATTTAAAAAGGTTTATGGAGATTTATTTACACCACAAGCTGAAACACAACAGGCTCTTGAAGATGTTCAAGCTTTAGCAAAACAATTTACTAAGTATGGAATTGCTGTTGCTGACACTGTTGGACTAGCAGCTGATGCCGCAGCAGCAGGTTTTCAAGGAATAGACCTACAACGTCAAACAACAGAAGCAACAAGATTATCTGTTCTTGGACAAATTGATAATCAACAAGCACTTTCAACAACAATTGCGCTTCAAAATGCTTTTAATATTTCAAGTGCAGATTTAGCACAAAACATTGATTTTCTTAACGCAGTTGAAAACCAAACTGTTGTATCTCTTGATGACATTACTACAGCAATTCCAAAAGTAGCTCCAGTAATCCAGCAACTTGGTGGAGATGTAAAAGATTTAGCATTCTTCCTTACGGCAATGAAAGAAGGTGGAGTTAATGCATCAGAAGGAGCTAACGCACTTAAGTCTGGTCTTGCCTCATTAATTAATCCAAGTACAAAAGCAAAAGACATGCTTCAAGGTTTAGGAATTGATATTAATGGAATTGTTAATAATAATAAAGGAGATTTAAAAGCAACTGTTATTGGTTTTGCACAAGCTCTTGATACACTTGCTCCTCTTCAAAGAGCAAGAGCAATTGAGCAGATGTTTGGTAAATTTCAGTTTGCTCGTCTTTCAACATTATTTCAAAACGTAACAAAAGATGGAACTCAAGCATCAAAAGTTCTTGAGTTAGCAGGTGCATCTGTAGGAGACCTTGCAAACCTATCAGAAAAAGAATTAGGAATCACTGCTGGCTCTGCAATGAATAAATTTAAAAAATCTGTTGAAGATCTTAAAGCAGCAATTGTTCCAGTTGGAGAAGCATTCTTAAAAACTGTAACTCCAATTATTGACGTAGTTACAAATATTGCTGACAAATTTAGTAATCTTTCAGACGGAACCAAAAAAGCAATAACCGTTATGGTTACTGTTATTGGTGGCCTTGGACCTGTTCTTCTTATGACTTTTGGTTTGCTTGCCAATGGCGTTGCAAACATTATTAAACTATTTTTAACACTTCGTACTGGATATCAAAGATTAACTGGGCAATCACAAAATTTAGGTGAACAAACACAGTATATGACCAGCGAGCAGATAGATAACGCCGCTGCAGCACACTCTCTTAACCAGGCACATGCAACCCTTACTCAACAGTTCACAGTAGAGGCAGAGGCCCTTCAGAAGCTTATAGCGGCCTATACAGCAGCAACCAGTGCAGCAGCAAGGTTTGTAGGAGCAAACCCTGGAATGATGGTCGCACCAGCAAAAAGAAAGAAATTTGCAAACAATGGAATAGTTCGTGGACCAGGTGGACCTAAAGATGATAAGGTCCCTATCATGGCTTCTAATGGAGAAGCAATTATTGATGCAGCAACGGTAAACAATAATAAAGAAGCAATTGATTCATTATTAAAGACTGGCCAATTTGTACCAAAAGTAGACTTAAATGCAGGAAGATCTTTTAGAGGAACAATCACTAATGGTGGAAGACTTCCAGAGATAACACCTGAACAAATTCAAGCCAGAAATGCTAGAGCTCTTGCACAAATAGAGGCAAACAAGCAAAGAAGAATGGAGATGCAAACTCCTTCTGTTGCTGCACCAGCTCTTGGAGAAAACAGACAAGTAAATGTACCTGGAACTTATAATTCTGGACACTTTGGTGGCTCTCAGCAAATGTCTGGAGAAAAGTTAATTGCTTATGCAAAAACTATTTCACAAGAAGCAGGTAAAAAAATTGAAGAAATGGTTTTAAGAAGTGAAAACGGACTTAAAAAATTATTTAATGTTTTTGATAATAGAGTAATAGCAATATCAGATGAGCTTAATAGTAAGGTTGGTCAAACAGGAAGTGGCAAAACTGCTCCTATTAGTCTTGCAAAAAGAGATTTAATTACAAATGCAAATGTAAGAGATACAGAGTTAGTCAATCAATTAAATAAAGCTGGAGTTCCAATAAAAGAAATTAGAGGAACAGTCAGCAAAATAACAACAGAAATTGAAGCTGGGTTTGAACAGCTTGGTGATGTAACTACAGTAACAGCTGAAGATATTGACAAGATTACAAAAAATGCATATGATGCAGTTGCAAAAACAGATGCAAAAGTAAAAGCTGCATATGAAAAAATGCAAAAAATTACTGCTGTAGCAGATCCGACAGCTCGTGGAGGAAGACAAGAAAGAATTTCTCTTGGAGGATCATATAAAGACAATAGAAAACTATACGGAAAAAATATGGAGGTTATGGTAGGAGGAGAACAAAATATTCCTTATGCTACTAAAGGTGCTTTTAAGATTACCCCCGCAATGGCTAAAGAAGCTAAGTCAACAACAAATGAACTTAAGGCTGTTTATGATCAACTTTCTACGGAAGTAAGAGTTAAACTTTCAAAAATAAATGGTGATGTTAAACTATTTACTAAAACACTATTAGATGAAGCTAAGGTTGCAGGAATTGCAGGGTATGAACTTGGAAGCAAGGCAATAACTGGTATTGCAAAAGGAACAAGTTCAGCGTCAGACTCAAAGAAAGCAATGCAAGAAGGAAAAAATGTTGCTAATGGATTTGTTCGTGCTATAAAAGATGGACAAGATGATGCACTGCTTGCTGGAAAACAGCTTGGTGATGCCAGCATATCTGGAGTTCAGCAGTCAACTCAAAGAACAAGAAGAGCAGCATCAAGAGCTGCAGGATCACCAGCATCACTTCCAATGTCTCAGGTTTCAACACAATTAGTTTCAGTTCCAAAAACAGAAGAACAGCTTAAGAAATTTAATGGAACATTAACACAGTCAAGCCCAAAACTTGCTAGAATGAATAGTGGTTTACAGAGTGGATCCTTTGCTTTAATGAGTCTTTCTGGAATGGCACAAATGTTTGGCGGAAGACTTGGAGAAATATCAAGCAAGGTATTTGCATTGTCTGGAGCGATATTTGCACTACAAACAGTTACACAGTTGCTTACACAGGCAAAACTATTAGAAATTGCTGCAACAAGAGCAAATACAGTTTCACAATTAATGGGTGCCAAAAACTTTAAAGCACTGTTTATTGGAGTAGCTGGATTCCTTCCAAAGCTTAAAATTTTTGGTGCATTTTTATTGAAGTTAGCACAAAGTTTACCTGGCTGGGGTAAATTAGCAGCAGTTGTTATTTCTGTGGGAGCATCATTATTTGTACTTAACAAAGCACAGCAAGCAGCAAAAGAAAAGGTAGAAGCGTTTTCAATAGCATTAAAAACAACAACAAAACAACTTGAAAAATTAGGAGAGTATTTTGGAATAACTCCAACTATTAGTGCATTAGAAAAGAAAAATGGATTTGCTTCTGGAACGGCAGCACAAATTAATGAAACAGAAAAATTTAAAGAATCAGATGCTTTTAAAGAATATAAGCCAACAGTAAAAGCATTAAAAAATCTTGATAATGCAGAAGCAACACAAGTATTAAATGCTAAAATTTTTGAATTGCTTGGCGCTGGTTTTTCTAAAGATCAAATTAAAATTATTATTGACGCAATTCAACAAGAAGCAAAAAAAACAGATCTAAAAATTGATTTTAGCTCTGTAAATATTGATAAAATGCCTACAAAAGTCCTTGATGATTTTGAAAAACAAATAAAAAAGTTTTCTCGTAGAGGAAAAGGTCCTGCCACAATAGAAATTTTTGGATCAAAACAAGACTTAGATAAATCAATAACTCAGTATAAACAGGCATCAGGAGTTGTTAATACTTATGTAAATGGGCTTTCTTCTGCTTTTATTAATGGACAAGTTAATGGAAAACAATTTAATACAATGTTTGATTCATTAACTACAACTTTGCAAAAAATTCCAGATAAATCAAATATGATTGTTTTGCTTAATGAAGCATTTAAAAATATGCAACCAGAAGCAGCTAAAGCCGCTGCTGGAGTAAAAGATTTTTCAGACAAAATCCTTATTTTAAAAGCTGTTTCTCTTGGTCTTGCAGATCAAATATCAAAAGAAATGATTGGAGCTCTTTCTTATACAGGAGATGATGCTTTATTAAATGATATTAAAAAACGAACAGAAGTAGACCTTAAAAAAATGTCTGATGATAGGGTTAAAGAGTTAATAAAAATTCAAAAAGAGGCACAAGATGCTTTGAAGGTTCCAGATGATGCAGCAAATACAGATGTGCTTTCAAAAGAAGCAAAGCTTGCAATTGCTAGACTTCAAAAAGAACTTGACGGACTAAAAACAAAACGTGACCTTATAAATGAAGCAAATGATGGATTAAAACGTCAATACGAATATCAGCAAAAATTAATGCAGTTGTCAAAAGATGCAATACAGGCAAAAATCTCTGGAGATTACATCGGCGCAAATATTCTTGAGCAACAAAAATCATTTGAAACTGGTCAGTTCAATAAAGAAACAGACTCTTTAGCCCTTGATAAAAAAATAACAGCACTAGAAAATAAAATATCTGCTATGACAGCCGATGTTAGAATAACTAATGCTAATGTTGCACTAGATAAGGCAAAAGCAAAAGGTAAAGCTATGGGAGGTCTTATTAAGGGCCCAGGAACAGGAATGTCTGATTCTATAGTTGCACGTTTTGCTAACGGTGGACTTCCACAGCTTAGAGTATCTAATGGAGAATATATAGTTCAAGCAAAAGCTGTTCAAAATTATGGTGTTGGATTTATGGATGCCCTGAATAATCAAAAAGTAAGTACATCAAATACCTCTTCATCATCAGGCAGTACAGTGTATAATATTGATATGACTGTAAATGGTGGTAGCACAAATGCTAATGATATTGCAGATCAAGTAATAAGAAAAATTAATCTTATTTCTTCAAAAAATAACAAGTCAAACAGGGTGGCATATTAATGGCATATAAAATTCAAGCGGGAATTCAAATATCTCTCAATGGATCAACCTGGTATAAACTAACAGACCATAATAGACAGGCTGTACAAATAGATGTAGAACTAATTGAGTCATCATCTCGTATGGCTAATGGAACTATGAGAAAATATGTAGTTGCCAAGAAGCATAAGATTTCTACTTCCTGGACATTCCTGCCAACAAAAACAGCAGAAACAGCAGATGGTAACTATGGAGCTGCTTGGATGGAATCATTTTATAATGCTAATGCTGGGTTACCAGTTTACGTTAAGATTATTGAATCTAAATTAAATGCCGATCCTGCCGCAGGTGCAATTCCAGATGAATCGGGTACTAATTTTAAAACAGCACAAACAGAAGATACAGTAACAAATGCAACGGGGTCTAGAACATACAGTGCTTTTATAACTTCATTCTCAAAAACTCTTTCAAAGAGAACTCCAATAGCAGACTACGTAGATATAAATATTGAGTTTACGGAGATCTAATGTTAACAAACCTTAGTTCTTCAGTATTCTCAAATTCTAATTCTATAAGCATGGTGCCTGTTGTTTCTGCAGAGTGGAATCATAATTTATTTAATCCTCCATATATTACTACTGCAGACACGGGAACTCTTTTGTCAAGCACATTTGCATCATCAACTAGTACTGTTTCTACTGAAACAGCAAATGCAAAACCAAACTTTACAACTCAAAAATTTACAATGTCGGGAACTCAAAGTTATGCATCTTATACTGTAAGTGCTGATAGCGCTTATGCATGTAAAGTAATAACATATGTAAAAACTAACACCCCAACTCCAATTATGGTTACCTCTTATGTATCTGGATCAAATGGTATTGCTGGATCAGAACAAGAAGAGGTAAGTTCTTTAGGCTGGACAAAAATTATTACATACGTTGGGTTGCCTGCATCAGCAGCAACTGGCATTTCTTCTTTTACATATAAGCTTAACTTTAATACTTTAGACGGCGCTGATATTAGTCCAGATCCAGTAATATACTTTACAGTTCCACAGGCATATAAAACATCAAGCACAGACTACCTGTATGGAAAACTTTGGCCAACTGATAGTCCATTTACATATTTTAGACCAGGAGAGTCATATGTACCATCTGGAAATGCAAATCTTTCATTTCCAACTAACTATAGAAAAATTTTATCTCCAGTAATAGCTGGTTACACGCCAGCAAATTATTCACCCATTAGCTCAGTTACTCAGATGCCTTCTTTCTTTTTTGCATCTTCTCCAGTTCCAGGAGTAAAGAGTTTACCTCCAACAGATATTTCTCCCTATAAGTATTTTGTTTCAGGAGAAACTACAAAGAGTATTACTGGAATATATGAAAAACCTATTCTTTCTAATAAGATTGTTATTAAGTTTAATACTTTACTTACTACCCCCACAATTAATGTTTTAGTAAATGGATCATTGATTACTGTTGATGGAAGCCAAAGTATTACCTTTCCTACAAACTCAGATAGTTTTAATACTGGAATATTAACCCTTTATTGGACTGGAACTTCTTGGACAAAAACAAAGTGGTCAGAAATGCCAGCTTTCACTAGCAACGGGACAATAAGTAAAACAACAACAATAAGTAAGCTAACAGTAACACAGGTATCAGAAACAAAAAGATCTCAGGTTAGTTCTTATACCAGTGCAGATGCAATAGCAGACTTTAAGCGCATGCAGGTTATTGAGATATCTCCACGACTTGAAGTTAATGTATCAGAATTTGTTCAGTCTTTATCAATAGATAAATCCATAGATTCACAGAGTAGCACCTTGCCTATTTCATCAATAAACTCTAACTCATGCAACATGACATTATCTGCAATACCGCTAAATAATAATAGTCAACCAGTAAGTATTTTTTCTAGTCAAAGCGACCAGTCATCAACTGTTTTATCAAGCATACTAAGAAAAAATATTAAACTTTATGTTAACTTTAATGTTTTTCAGTATTCAACACTAGGATTATCTCCAACAACAGCATCAACTTATATTCCTGGAGGAGTATTTTATTCAGATACATGGGATGAAAACGATATAGAGACAATTTCTATTCAATCTTTTGATGTGTCAAGATACCTACAAGCTACTCCAGTGCCAGACTATGTTGCAAACCTAAAAAGCATTTTTGATATCATAACTAATATATTAGATTCAGCTGGATTTACTGATTATGACTATGACTCCTTGTATACCGTTTGCAACAATAAAGCCATGCCAATGGATATTTCTTATTTTTATTGCAACTCAAAAGACTCTACAGTTTTAGATACACTAAATAAAATATTTGTTGCTTACCAAATTGGTGCATATATTGATGAGTATGGAATTATGAAGTTTCTTGGATTACATTCAATCCTTTCCTCTTCTGGATCATCTTTAGCTCTTGCAGATAAAGATATTAAGCAGGGTGGATTTTCAATATCAAACAAAGCAAAACCAGGAAAAATTTCTTTAAGATATCAAGTACCAAAAGTAAAACAATCTCCATCTCTTCAAAATGTAACAAATCCAGCAATTAAGAACTCACCTTCTTTTGCTTATTCCACTTCCAATGATGTTGTTTGGCAGCAACAAAGCATAGACTCTGTTGGGTTTAACTATCTAAAAAATTCAATGAGCATAGACGATAATATTATGAGCATTAACGTTAATGATCTTCAAAATATTTTTCATACATTTAATCGTGATGCAGATGGATATGCTTTTATTGAAAACGAAATTGTTTCATTTTTACATAAAGAATATGAAATTTCAAAAGAAGGCGGCACCCCTATTTCTGTATCAATAAAAAATGATCTTGAGCTTCAGTCTGAGATTAATAATTTTATTAAGCAAAATAGTGTTGGACTTAAAGTTTCTAATGGTTCAACTGAAAAAAATAGCTATGATGTTGTTATTACTCCTACAGGAAATATAACAAATGTTCAGCGTGGAATGTTTGGAACTTCTCCATCTGCCCATTCAAGAATAACAAGTCTTGAGAGTAAAGGGTTATCAAAAAAAGTTTTTAACGGTAGCTATAGTGCTCTTTCTTCAACAATATCTACATCTATTGTTGATAGTGGAGATCCATCAACAGGAGATCAAAGCCTTCCAAGTATTTCAAAAATACAGGTTGCTAATACAGGAGTTAATAATTTATTAATTTTTCCAACAAGTGAAACAGATATAGGTTACCAGACATACTCTGTAAAATTTGATATGCCTGAACAAAACGCTTCCTCTGCAGGATTATTTTTTAATATGCAAAGTGAAACATCTTCTTCTGGAGCATATTTTGTTGAGCTTGTAAGGTTTAATTCAATAGACTCAAAAACAGGAAGCCTTTATTCTCCACCAAAATATAAATATTACTTACTAATTCACAGACCAGTTGGTGGTGTTGCTTTTTGGGCAGACGTAACTGGGCAATGCTCAAGCGTTGTAAATAGTTTCCCAAAAATTATTAAAAAAAATACTCAAACATCCCCAACAACATATTCTTATGTAACAGATAACCCATTTAACCTAAAGGTTGTTCACTACCTTTCTGATGGAACAGATGGAGAAAAAGGAACGACCCAAGCTCAAAAAAGAATAATTTCGGTATTTATAAACAATGTAGAGATTACTGGATGGAGCGAATCAAAAACAGACGACTACAACATAAACACTAATCCTGGAGGATCTGGATGGAAAGCAACAGAAGTAAACAGATCAACAGGCATGAGGCAAAAACCATACTTTACTAATGATATATCTACAGGTAAAAAGTTTGGATTTTTTGCCAGCAGTTTTCCAAAAGTAGTACCTTATTTGCATACAAACAATACTTATTATACTGGAACTTCACTTTCTCCAGCATCTCTTAGAGAAATTCATGCTACAGAAAAACCCTTAAAAGAAAGAAGCGTTAGTTATTTTTATCAAGACAGAGAATTTTTAAATGGATTAATTCAAGGTCAACCATTGTATGGTAATTCTAGAACATACATAATGCAAACAACACCAGAGATAGCTGGAATTAATTATTATGATATTCAGTATACAACACCAGCAGCAGTGTCGGTTGATGTTCTTCCAGTAGAATATATGTGGTATTATTTTCCAGGTAATGAACAAGGAGACCAAAGAAACTATCAAAAGAAGTTAGTTGATGAATATTCATTGGCATACTCAACACCAATTAATACAGGATTTAGAGCAAAGATGGCAATTGCAAATAACTCTTCTAATCTTGTTTTTCTTCATAAAGAAGCAGATGATCTTGATCAGTTTACAATCAATCTTAATCTTTGGACTCATGAAATTGTTGCTCCTTCAGACCCAGCAATTTTAGAAGAAGTTATTGACCCATCTAATATCTCAGAGGTGGCTCAGCTAGACTCTGAATGGATACAGTCAAAGCAGGCAGCAAAAAGAATGTTAAAAGTTATCTCTATGGGAATTGAGGGTTTTTCAAAAACGGTATCGCTAAATATATTTGGTAATCCACTAATTCAAGTAGGAGACATTATAACCCTTACATACACACTTAATGGCATATCTAGCCAAAGGTATTTTGTAAGTTCTGTAAGTCATTCATTTGAGCAAGGACTTAATACACGACTAACACTTAACAGGATCCAATAGGCCCTGTGGTATAATTGATAAAATAGGAGAATAGAATGCCATATGTAAAAATATCAGACCCAAACATCATAGACCTAGCTGCTTGGCACCAAGTTATTAATGTTATTAATCAGCATAGTGATAGCATTAACTCTATTACAAATAGCTTTGGAGTACAAGGTACTGGTTTAATTGACTGGAATGCAGATACAGATGGGGTACATGAGTTTACAGTAGGCCCAGAAAAAATTCTTTATGGTAGAACAAAAATAGCTGTAGCAACAGCAACTTCTAATACAGGAGATCAAATATTTTATGGAGATATTGATTTTGGAGATAACGTATCTGGAGCAACAACATTTGCTGCTAAACCAATTGTTATTGGTACCATAGAGATGGGTAGCCAAGCTTTTACGGCAACAAACCATAATATAATTTTTAGCATCTACGGAGTAACAAAAGATAAGTTTAGTTTTAGAGCAACAAGAGCAACAAGCACAACTTCAAGTCCCTCTCCTTTAACTGGAACATTTTATTTAAATTGGCAAGCAATAGGTCCAACCTAATTAAGGGGCTTGCGTGAAATCAAAATATCAAAGTGGAAAGTCTGTTGCAAAAAATCCAACAGTTCCAATAAGTGCAGATGACCCAAGAGTTGCTTGGAATAAAATTTCACAAACAAAATCTCGTCAAGGTGCAGAAATTGATATTATTGGTTTTAATGGTAAGGCTTTAGTTTCTGGAGGAACATCCTCATCTAATGTATCTGGTGTATCTGGAATAAGCCCAGTAACCAAAAGTTCAAATGACACAAACCTAAAAGATGTTTTACCAGCAGGAGTAACAAACCTTACAGCTGCATGGGACAATGACGATATTGATCTTACATTTGATTTTGATACTACAAACGAACAAAATAGAAGTATTTACAAATTTTTAGTAAGGGTAAGAGATAAGACAAACAATAAGTATTATCTACTAAGAGCTGGTTTCGGGTATCAATCAGAATTTTTAAACACAACTTCTTCTTCACAAACACTAACAATTCTAGATGCTGATTTACAAAGAACTGGAATAGAATTACCATCAAACATTGATCAAGTTGGAATTGCAGCCTGCAGCCTTTATCAAACAGGAAATTATGTAAATGCAACTTTAGCTGCATATGTTTCTGCTTTTCCAAAACCTACTTTTACACTTGGAAAAGGTGTAGATTATTATACAGTTACAATGGGAACTGAATTAGCAACAGCACTTACAAAAAATTTTTACGGCATAATTATTGAAGAAAAAATAACAACTGAAACAGTAAAATCAAACGTAAGTCTTACAGATGGATGGACACAGGCACAAGCATTAACCACTAACTCAGTGTCTGTTATATATGTTCCAGATGGTGCACATAGATGGGTAAGAGTTAAGTATGTTGCAAAATCTGGAGGAGTTTCAATTTATTCTGAAATTGCAGATATTACTCCAGACCCATTTATGCCAGTAAATACAAACCCTCCTACACAGTTTACAAGTGCATCAATAGCATGGTCTGGAAATGATATACAAGTTAATTTTGCACAGCCAGTAACAAATTTTGGTAACACCGTAAAGGTAAAACTAGTTCCTTATATTGGGGGAACTGAAAGTAATTCTCTTTATGCATATTACTATCATTTAATTAATGGAGCAGAAACATCATATAAGATTCCATCACTAGATTTATATGGACAATTTGGAGAATATTATTCAACTTTTAAAGCATACATTACCGTGCTTTCAAACCAGGGAGTTGAAACAGTAGGTGCAACAATTGTTAGCGGACCAATTACAAGAACAACAAGCTTAAGCACCCTTGTTCCAAATATAGCAACAACAAATACTATTGATGGATATACAGTACAGTTTAATTTTGGTGCAACTAATATTGTTAATGCATATAATGCCAAGGTTGCATCTACTGGAAATATTAGTGGAACTCTTAATATTCAAAATTCTTTTAGTGGTACTCTTATAAATACTGTTTTAACTTTGTCAAATTCATTAACTCCAGTCATTGATGGAGTTACGCTTAGCATTGGAGACAGAGTTTTACTTAAAGACCAAACTGATTCAAAACAAAATGGTGTTTACGTATACGCACAATTGCATAGTTTTCAGTGCACTGCATCCGCTGATGTTGCTGGTAGTGGTGTATACAATCAAAGTTTAAATCATAGACTTACTGGAAACACTTATTATTTTGCTGGAGGAGACTACATTCTTGGGCCAGGACAAGGATATACAGTGGCACAGTTATTTGCAGCTGGTTCTCAAAGAGCTTATTATGGTGGTTCATATACAGCGGGTGCATCAGTTTCTGCTTTTATTCGTGCTTCTAATTTTGACTCAATGTCAGAAATTTCAAACTCTACTGTAACTATTGATTCTGGAACAGCCAATGCTGGAAAAACTTGGTTAAACACTAACTTAGTAACAGATGCTATAGGTACAAACAATATTAGTTTTTCTCAACAAACTTTTGCTCAAACACCAGGCTCAAGCGGAGCAACACGTGCAGAGGTTTATCAATATTTTCTATATCCAGGATTTACAAATACCGCTTTACCAGATTATATAGACTATACATATGCTTCAGGTGGTGCTAATGGAACAAATACTTTTGTCGCTAGTGCAGTTTCTCTTCAAGGGGGAGGATACACACTACCATCTGGAAGAACTGTTAATGATTTTAAGGGCATGGAAATTCAAGGCAATGGAATTCAACCAAACACCTATGTAACAGATATATCTGGATCGGGACCATATACAATTACAATAAGCAATAACATAGATGTTTCTAAGTATGGACTTGCATCAGGAAACTATCACTCACAAGCTTTGGTATATTCTGGCACTGCAAATGCTAATGTGTTTTCAAACTATTATAATGACTTATATGTTGTTGCGGTTTACTATGATAATTACTTTAATCGTTCTTTATCCTCATCAATAAGAACGGTACGTCCAGTTAATCCCGCACTATCTTTAATACAGAATGCAGTACAAGTTGGTGGAACAGCAGGAGCAATATATGTAGGATCATCAGCATCAACAGGTGCAAGAATATTGCTTGGTGTTGATAGCTATTATAATACAAACAATTCGTTTTCAGGTATTTTTGCTTACGATGGTTCTGCTATCACGGGTACCGCTCCTACAACATCAATAATTTCAAATGCTGGTTCTGGAGGTTACACCTTTAAAACAATTAACGCTAAGATTGCAGACTGGACTATCACACAAAATGGAATAGAAGAACTTAATGGTTCTAATTATGCTGGACTGTCTGGAAGTGGAACATATTCATTCTGGGCAGGAGCAGATGTAACTAATAATTCAAATGGCCTTGCTAAATTTTCCGTTACTCCCGCAGGTGCAGTAATTGCAAGAAAGATTAGTATTCTTGGAGACGGAACAACTTCTGATTTAATTAATGCTGGTAGCGGGGTATTTAAAGTAACAAACACAGGAGCATTAACAGCACAATCAGCAACAATTTCGGGTAGCATAACTGTAAACCAGCAATCATATTTTGATGCAAATGTAAACATAAGAAATAGCTCGTATCTTATATCAACAGGAACTACAGGACAAGAAAAACTTCGGCTTGGATCTTTAGGTCTTGAAGCAGTTAATTCATCAGGTGCAGCAACCACAAAAATATATTCAAGTCAAGGAACAGTTACCGTAAACGGAGTATCACAGGTTAGCCCTAGCTTGTGGAGCAAAAAAGCTTTGTTTGGATCTACAGAAGGAAGTGGTTGGCTTATTGAAGACGGAGTTATATCTTCATCTTTTATTACTTTAGACTCTGCTACCTATGAAATTAAAGTTGTTTCTAAAACATCAAACTCAACAAAAGGAATTTCTTTAACTGCTGGTTATGACACAGATTATGCCATTAAAGCAGGAAATCTATCTAGTCCTAATTTTTGGGTTAAACATGACGGATCTTTGTTTGCTTCAAGTGCAGATATATTAGGAACAATAAAAGCAAGGCTTGGTGGTTTTGGATATTATCCTCCCAACAGTAGTAACATTAATGTTGGTTGGGAAATTAATGAAAAAGGAATTATAGCCATTAATGATACACTAAATGGCACATACGGAACAATTAAACTTGGTAATTACTCAATTAAAAGCAACAGCTCATTTGATTTTGGAATTTATGACGAATCTCAGGGAAGTTCTGGAGATACAATCTTTCAGACAAGCACTGTAGCAAATACAGAAACAGGAGCAGAAGCAAAAAGATTATTTCTTGGAGATTTATCAAGGCATGTTGAGGTTGCAAAGTCAGCTCCAGTATCTGGAGTAGGATCTATATCTGTAATGCCATCATCAAGTGCAACTGAAATAACTGCCTATAGATCTGGCGGACTTAGAAACATGTTTACCGTTGCTTCTGGTCAAATTAGTGTAGATGGTAATGGTTCAGTTATTGAATATCCAAGTGCTTTTAAAGGTGACATGCTTATTGTTTATGATCCAAATGATCCAAATAGTCGTTCTGATAATCCTTGGAGAAAAATAACTGCGGTATATTTAAATACAAAAGGTGTTTCTGGAGTACTATATTACTTTGCAAATTATTCAATTTATCAGGGTAGCTGTAATACAGCTCCTGGAGCAGGATCAAATTTTACAACATACAACATTGACCGTTCTATTATTTCAGGCACAAATAGAAGTGCGGTCTATACAGAAGCTTCTGGAGGTGGCTATACATACTATGCTGTTTATAGTACTCTATCGGCTCAAGATGCAGTGAATGCACTAAAGGAACATGCTGCTGCAAATTCTAATGGATGTGCTCAAATACCAGAATTTACCGATGGCCCGTTTATTTTTATGGGTAGTACAGGTGCAAGCATAGCGTTTACTGGTTCTAATACTCAGTCATGGAGAGTTTATAGAACTCAGGCAGGACTTAACGGTGTTACCGTGGGTTCTGGAAATGCAAATATTGTAGACATTACTGATACAGGATTATCTCCAAATACAATATACTCTTACGGAATAACTATATACTCTGGACTAAATCAAACTGGCATACAGACTTCTTTAGCATATGACAGAACCACATCTGGAGCAGGTACTCCAACACCAACTCCAACACCTCCAGGTGGAAATATTACATATTATATTGGAACATCAAGATGTAATGGCCCAAGTGGAACTTATATTAGCCAACCCTCTGTAACTGGACCATTTACTGCAGCTTCTATGCCAACAGATACAGATTCTTATTCAAGCGGAACCGTAACCGTATACAAGTATAGATCAACTGCAGCAGCAGCACAAACAGCAGCAGAACAAAATGCTTGTTCATTTGGTTACACTCCAACTCCTACTCCAACCCCAACACCTACTCCAACACCTACTCCAACACCTACTCCAACACCTACTCCAACACCTACTCCAACACCTACTCCAACGCCTACACCAACTCCTACACCTGCTCCAACAACATATTATTATGCTACATCAAATTGTGATTTCCAACTTGAAGAGTATGCTCAAAATCCTACATGCTCTACTACGACTACACTTCCTGCAGGATATACTGCAAATACTTTAAAAACAAGTATTGGGGCTAGAACAGCTAGATATGAATACTACGGAACAGTAGATTGTGCAACTTCTCTAGCACAAGTACAACAGGGTGCTTGTGCTCCAGTATCTCCTACACCAGCACCTACACCAGCACCTACACCAGCACCTACACCAGCACCTACACCAGCACCTACACCTACACCAACACCAACACCAACACCATTTACGTGTCCTTCAGTATTTTATTCAAGAAGATGCTTGCCTACAGAAGGTGCTGCTGGATGCTGTATACCTGATGCCGCACAATATGGATGTGGTGGCTCGGGATCACTTACAACATCCTGCTAAAATTTGACATAAACAGAAACGGAATGGTATACTAAAAAGATGATTACAGACAATGATATATATTTTTTCTGGGATAAGTATCCTGGAAGACAACAAATGGCTCTTGCTTTTGGTGTGGATGGTAAGGTTGTTGCTGCCTTTGCCACTTATGTAGATTTTTATGATTTATTGCTTTCTGCTGATGAAATCGTTGCAACAAATGATGACAGCTCTATTGTTAATTTTATTAAAAACGGAGAAGTAATTGAAACATTACAAACTTCATCTTTTTTAGGAAGCCTTCTATGTAGCAAACCAGATCTATTAGAAATGTACCGCCACCCAAACCCAGAACAATTAGCAAAGAATGCTGGCGTAGGACCAGGCCATCTATATGATGAAAACGGTGAGTTTAGGCTTCCTTATGAGGGATGGGACACTGAAATGGTTGACGGTATGTTTAACTCTGACCGAGAGTATCATTTGATAGAATTTTATACAGGAGAATAACATGTCTGAAAAAACAGCATTTGAAAAATGGAAAGAAAAAAACTATGAAAATACACAAAAAGAAAAAGAAGAAATAGCTAAAAAAATAATGGATAAGACAGTAAAGCCTTGGGATCTATTAAATCCAAATGCTCCAAGAAGCACAGATTTATTAGCAGAAGAAAGGTTTAATATTTGTTTGTCTTGCCCAGAAATAATAAAATTTACAAAACAATGTAGGAAGTGTGGTTGTTTTATGGCAGCAAAAACAAAACTAGAGGCAGCAACTTGCCCATTAGGAAAGTGGTAAAAAATGATAAAAGAAGAAATAGCACCAGGAATAGTTGTATATCATAAAGTAATTCCTGAAAGTGAAAATCTATATAAAGATATTGAAGAAGGAATAATTTCTGCGGGATTAAGATGGACAGAAGCCTCAGTAAAAGAATCTTCTGATCCAATGGTAAACACTAAAACAAGAGATACAAGCACCTTTGGTATTCCATATAAGGGTTATGTTGAAGATAAAATACCAGAAAATATGTCTGAAGAATTTTTTGCTAGCATCAATAATTTGTTTTTTAAAAACTTTGACCCCATAGAAAAAGACTATATGTCAACTTATGGAATATTTTTAGATTGGCATGACACTTATGGAATATTAAAGTATGGTGCTGGTCAGTTCTTTAGTAATCATATAGATGATCATCCATCATATCACAGGAGAGTGTCTACTGTTTATTATTTAAATGATAATTACACGGGTGGAGAAATTAACTTCCCTCGTTTTAATATAACATTTAAACCAAAAGCTAATCAGATGATAGTTTTTCCATCTACATATGTTTATAATCACTCAGTGTCTCCAGTTATTGAGGGAGAAAGGTATGCTGTTGTTAGTTGGCTTAAGTGATTAAGTTAGTTCAGTTAGATCCTAATGGACTATGTAATCTTGGATGTTGGTTTTGTCCTGTAGCATATGAAGAAAATCCATTAATTGGAAGAAACACAATGTCTATTGACACTATTAGTTCTATCATAAAACAGCTTAAAGATGGAATTGGAGACTTTGTAGATCCTTCGTTTTCTTTTATTTATACCGCACATTATAATGAGGTATTGCTATATAAACACTTTAAGGAAATGCTTGACTTATTTAGAGAGCAAAAAATAAGGACCATGGTTCTTACAAACGGATCCCCACTAACAAAAGACAAAATGGACATAATAAAAGAATACAAAGATGTAGTTGATTTAATTCATTTTAATACACCTTCTGCTGACGCAAACACCTGGGCAAAAATGACGGGGAAAAGTCCAAGTATGCACCAAAGAGTAATGGATAACATTAGATATGCTATAGATAACTTTCCTAATCAAAAAATTTCAATGCAGGTTAATGGAATTAACGAGACCTCTCTTGGATACATGGAGTTGCTAGAAAATTCTCCAGAAATAGACTTAAATGATAATACTGGAGATACTGCTACTGCTGTTAAACAAATGAAAGAAAAATTTCCCGAAATTAATATTTCTACAAACACTGCATTAGTAGATAGAGCGGGATATCTTGATAAGCGTAAAATCATGAAAAATAAGATAAACATTAAAAGCAAAGTTGTTGGCTGCAATAATATGGGGGGAAGACCTGACACATGGATGCACATAAATGCAAATGGTTCTGTCTTTCTTTGTTGCAATGATTATGATTTTGAAACGGTATTTGGCAATATCAATGAAACACCAATTAAATATATATGGGAAAGCCAAGAAAGACAAGACATGATCGCTAATTCTTATGAAAGCTTTTGTACAACATGCATTCACGCAATCTGGCAGGAATAATGAAAAAAAGTATCTTTATTCAAATAACTTCTTATCATGACTATGAACTTGAAAAGACTATTAAGGATGCTATAAATAAATCTTCAGGAGAAACTGAATTAGTCTTTGGTGTACACTCAATATTTTATCAAGACAATTTATGGATAGAGCCAGTAAAACAAATACACAATGTTAAATTAATTGAAAGCAAAGCACCAGATAATATCGGCATGGGTCTTGGAAGATCTATTTCCCACAGCTTATACTCTGGAGAAGATTATTACTTTCAGATAGATGCTCATAGTAGATTTGATTTAAATTGGGATATTTTTTTAATAAATGAAATAAAAGCACATAAAGCTAATGGGTTTGAAAAACCACTTATAACTCAATATCCAAAACCATTTTGGTATGAAGGTGATATAGAAAAAACAAGAGATAACGAAGAAGTTGTTACCCAGTTTTACTGGAAATATAGGGACAGATTTAAAAATAATAGAACGCCAATGCAAGGTACTACATTAAATCCAAAGGGAAATAAATTTTCTATTTCTGTTTCCGGCGGATCTATATTTACAGAAGGAGAATTTTTAAAGCCAAATAATTTAATATTTGCTGACGGAGAAGAAATATTTATAGCAGCAAGAGCATACACTCACGGATATGACATGTTTGTGCCTAGCAAAATGTTTATGTTTCACCTTTACTATAGAGATGAAGGAAAAAATAAAAGAAGAACTGTTTATTCGGATTGGCCACAACAAACAGATTATTTAGGAAAAATATCCTCTGATGAAATAAAACTTGTTTTAACTGGAGATGGACTTGTTGGAGATGGTAGGCTTGGAAACAGTAGATATTTATGGGAATATGGAAAATTTGCTGGATTGGACTTTGTTAATGGAGAAATTATTAATAACTACTATGAGTTTTAATTCAGATATATGTGCTATAATTAAATATATTTTGTATACTTAAAAGGGGTAAAAATGACTACAAAGCACGATCTAGTAATTACTGCGCTACAGCAGAGAATTGGCGAATTAGTTGCCAATTACGAAACACAGATAGCCATACTAAGGGCTGATATTACAATTAATATGCAAGAACAGGAAGCATCAGAAGATGAAACTCCTGAGCTATACATAGCAGACTAAAAAACAGTATTAAAATAAATATGTTAACTTGTAAACGATGCACTGGTAGGATTTTTGTTGACAGACAATATACTTCTCAAATGCATATTGAGACCTACTGTGTGCGATGTGGTGAGAGAAAGTTTTATCATCCCCCGCAAGAAAGTAGGGAGGGCAGATGGCTACTGCTAAACGAAAAATACAGAGCGAAGAATACAATAACGAGTCTGTAATAAAAGGAAACCAAAAGATTTGGTTTTTAAATGGTGACCTTGTTAGAATGCATCACAACTCCAGATCAACTGGAATGACTTCTTTTTATAACATTACAAAAGATAGACTTGAAACTTGTTTGCGTACTGACTTTAGGCGCAACCGTGAAAGAGCATACACTATAACAGAAACGGCTATTCTTGTCAATAGACATAGAAAATATTTACCAAGACTAATTAAATCAGGAACTATTCCTGGACCAACAGGTTCAAGAAAAGGCGGGGAACCAGGATGGCAAGTAAGAGCATACTATTCAGAATCACAAGTAAAAGAGATACGTGCTATACTTGCAAGTATACATATTGGACAACCAAGAAGAGACAAATTAATAACAAATAACATGACTCCTACTAGTCAAGAATTGACAAGGCGAATGGGAGATGGTATTCTTACATATACAAAGACAGAAGACGGAAGATTTATTCCAACTTGGTCAGAGAGCATTTAAAATAGGAATGGGTGGATAATGGAAAACGATTCAACAAAGGTAAACGTAACACTTGGATATACTCTTAACCTGGGAAATTTCCAGTCACTAAGACTTGACCTTGGAGTTATTGATAATGCACGTAATGGTGAAACAGTAGACCAGGCTTTTAATCGTGTATATAAGTTTGTAGAAGATAAGCTTACAGAGAAGATCAAAGAAGCACAAGAAGAGGCATCTGAAGGATAATGGCTGAACGCAAAGACAGAATGGCTTTGCTCAGTAGATACTCAAAATTACATACAGCAAAATATGAAACAAAACCATCTCTAAACCTAAACGTAGAACAATGGGCAGCAGATGGGCTAGTTGAGTCCTACGGAATTTCCCAATGCTATGATCTGCTAGATTATTACTTTTCTGTTGCACAAGAAACAAGTTGGAATTACTTTGCTTATAATGCAGAAAAAATTCTTAATGGTAAACTAGAAGTAGAAGAAGATATTAAACAAAGAGAAGAATTAAGAAAAAAAGCAAAGGAGTGGCTGAGTGAATAATACAGAAGCAAAAGTAATCTCAGCGGTCCTAGCAGATAAACAGCTTCATGTTTTGTTGCAGGCAAATGTAGAGACACTGCTTCGTACTCACAATGATGTATGGAATTTTATTAGACTATACGCTGAAAATAATGGAACAGTACCCCCAACATCTTTAGTTGTAGAAAAGTTTAGAGACTTTCAGCCAGTACAAGGAATTGGTGCAACTAAACATCACCTTGAAGAACTCCAAACAGAATATTTAAATGATAGTCTTAAAGACATTCTAAGATCCGCAGCAGGCGAAGTTCAAAGTGGGCAAGGCTCAATAGCCCTTGAAGAATTAATTACAAAGACTTCGCAGTTAAAGAAAAACACTTCATCAATTCGTGATATTGATGCAACAGATATTGACTCTGCTGTTGCATATTTTAAAAATGTTAAAGAACAGCAGGCACTTGGTCACAGAGGAATTAAAACAGGTTTGCCAGGGTTTGATAATTACTTACCTTCTGGAATTATGCCAGGGCAGCTAGGAGTCTTTCTAGCATACCCAGGTATAGGAAAGTCATGGATGGCTCTATACTTTGCTGTACAGGCCTGGAAGCAAGGTAAAACACCCCTTGTAATCTCTCTTGAGATGAGTGAAACAGAAGTTCGCAACCGTGCATTTACCATTATGGGAGAAGGTCTTTGGTCACACCGTAAACTTTCAAATGGTGAAGTTGAACTTGACATGATGAAGAAATGGCATGCAGATAAAATTGAGGGTCGTCCACCATTTCATATTATTTCTAACGATTCTGGTGGAGAGGTAACCCCTTCAGTTATTCGTGGAAAGCTAGACCAGTATAAACCAGACTTCGTTATAGTAGATTATCTTCAGTTAATGTCTCCAAATCAAAAATCTGATAATGAAACGGTACGAATGAAGAACCTTTCAAGAGAACTTAAATTAATGGCTATTAGTGAAGAAGTGCCTATCATATCTATTTCATCTGCTACCCCAGATGATGCAAAAGATATGTCCAGCGTTCCAACCCTTGGACAAACTTCTTGGTCAAGACAGATTGCCTACGATGCTGACTGGGTATTAGCAATGGGTCGTGCAAGCAATAGTGATGTTATTGAGTGTGCTTTTAGAAAGAATCGTAATGGTTTTATGGGTGATTTTCTAGTTCAATGTGATTTTGATAAGGGCTATTATCGTTATAAGGATTTTGAAGATGGCAAGTAAAGATATATATACAGAAGATCAAATTCGTCGTGTTCTTAATGGAGCAGGAATTGATATAGAGGCTGAGTTTGGTTCTGACTTTATTATATTTTGTCCATATCACAATAATAATAGAACACCTGCAGGAGAAGTTTCAAAAGAATCTGGCCTATTCTTTTGTTTTGGCTGTCAAGTAACAAAAAATTTAACTGAGTTAATTATGTTTATGTCAAATAGGACATACTTTGAGGCAGTTCGTTATATAAAAAGCAAGGAGCAGGAGTTAAACCTTTCTTCTGTAATCAATAAAGCTTTATATGCTCCAGCCGACTTTGTTCAGTATGACGAACTACTAATTAAAAGACTAAATAATCAAGCAATTGAATCACCAAGAGCAATGAGATATTTTGAGGGTCGCAGCATAACAAAAGATTCTGTGGTAAAATTTAATTTAGGTTTTTCAGAAAAACAAGACTCGGTAACAATACCAATGTCAACTCCAGATGGAATGTGTATTGGTTTTGTTGCTAGAACAATTGAAGGCAAAGACTTTAAGAATACCCCAGGGTTGCCAAAAAGTAAGATTTTGTTTAACTTGCACAGAGTTAAAACATCAACAACAGTCTATGTAGTTGAATCATCATTTGATGCTATTAGACTTGATCAAGTAGGTTTTCCAGCAGTTGCAACACTGGGAGCTAATGTATCTGCATCACAGATTAAACTATTAGCAAAGTACTTCAATAATGTTGTGCTTGTTGCAGACAATGATGAGGCTGGCTCTATCATGAAAGATAAACTAGTTGAAAAGCTAGGCCACCTTGTTACAGTAATACAGCTAGATAAAAAATACAAAGATATAGGCGATATGGATGATGAAGCAATTAAAAAGTTGGAGTTCCAATTTGACAATTCAATCATTACCATGCTAAAATAAAAACATAACAAACACAGGAGAAAAATAAAATGGCTATTGTAAAGGGAC
>Ga0209500_10000928_pt1 | contig 23370 bp, 22 predicted proteins | sample S_140212_EF_Meta_FD_187323 | JGI IMG/M metagenome (GOLD analysis project Ga0209500, IMG submission 187323) | Freshwater microbial communities from Lake Simoncouche, Canada to study carbon cycling - S_140212_EF_MetaG (SPAdes) (version 2) | ecosystem: Environmental > Aquatic > Freshwater > Lake ...
TGGCTAATTCGCGCAAGGGCCGGCCGGTCCAATCTCCGTACTTGCATTCACCAATTCGCGGATCTAACGCAATATCTACGTCGCGTTCCCCAACGATTGCTTCTGCTGTTTGAACGGTTCGCTCCAGGGGCGAGGCCACAATGCCCTTGATAGGTATGCCGGCAAGGCGCAGAGCTACGCCGGCAGCCTGTGTCTGGCCCACATCATCAAGAGCGATGCCTGGGGTCCAGCCGGCAAGGATTCCATCACGATTTGCGGCAGTTCGGCCATGCCGAACCAAAATGAGCGTGGTCATGTGCATAGTCTCGCAGTAATCCCCCACAATGGAACAGTGATCCGAGGGATGGGGCTGTATGGGCCCGACAGCGTTGAAGAATTTGACCACATGCATGACAAGAGTGCCTTGCCACCTGTGTCCAGTACTTCTGCCGTGGCCAAGCTCCGTGAGAGATGCGCGGCTCAGCCGGGTTCCTTTATCTGGGTTGGATTGCAGGATCCAGATCGAGATGAACTCAGTGGTATCGCCGAAATCTTTGAACTCGCGCCTTTCCAGGTTGAAGATGCGCTGAATCCAGCTCAACGCGCAAAATTTGATTTTGATGATTCTGGTCATGGCGTTGCCGTCGTCAAAGTTCTTGACTACATCGAGGATTCCTCGGACGTGCACACAGGGCAGATCTCGATTTTCATCGGGTTAAATTTTGCCATCACCGTTCGGCTAGGGGCTGGCGGCGATCTTGGCGAAGCGCGCAAAGATTTTGAAGCCGACCCCTCACTTCGATCCAATGGCTCCATTGCAGTGCTTTATTCAGTCCTAGACAGAGTTGTCGATAACTACGTCACTGTCGCTGATGAAGTGAGTATCGATGTTGAAGAGCTCGAAGCCGCCGTATTTGACACAGGTTCGCACCACGACAATGCAGATCGCATCTATCGACTTAAACGAGAAAATGTTGAGATACGACGCGCGGTAGGACCTCTCGTAAATGTGGCGCACGATCTCGTCGAGTTCCGAATCAACTGGCTGCCGTCACTCATGCAGCCGTACTTTCGCGACGTTGGTGAGCATGTATTACGCGTACATGATGAAGTTGAAGGCACGGATACCCTGCTGTTAACAATGTTGACTGCAGCCACGTCACTACAGGACCTTCAGCAAAATAAAGACATGCGCAAGATCAGTTCCTGGGTAGCTATCGCCGCCGTGCCCACGATGATCGCTGCCATCTATGGAATGAACTTTGACAATATGCCAGAGTTGAATTCACCGTATGGCTACCCGACAGTGCTTGGTGTCATGGCGATCACGTGCGTCACGCTTTATCGCGCCTTTAGGCGAAGTGGCTGGCTCTAGCTGACGAGTACACCCATGGTAAGAGACTTTATTACATCACACCGGCGCGCCGAGAAACCCCTATAAACAAAGGGTAAAGCCAACTTCCTCGCGTGATTTGTCCTTAGAAATTCGAACATAGATCGCGGCTTTTGTCATGTAACAAACTATACCACTATCCCCATGGCGAGTAGTGCCATGACACCAAAGCCAAGAAATATTCGGTACAACACAAATGGCCGATAGGTGTGAGTGGTGACGTAACGCAGCAACCAAGAGATCACCGCAATACCGACAAAGAACGCAATGACTGTTGCTAATAGCGTCGGCCCCCAAGCCGTGTTCGTATCCTTGCCGATCTTCGTCATCTCATAAAAACCAGAAGCAAGCACCGCCGGAATCGCCAAGAGAAAAGCGTAGCGAGCAGCTGACTCGCGTGTGTATCCGAGCGCGAGCCCGGTTGAGATCGTTGCCCCCGAACGTGAAACACCCGGAATGAGAGCGAGAGCCTGACCTAGACCAAAGACAACTCCGTCACGTTTGTTGAGCTCACTTAAATCATGTCGTCGTGAACCGAGCGCATCGGCGAGCCCGAGGAGCACACCAAAGAGGACGAGCATGACAGCAACAAGCCAAAGATTACGAGCGGCTGTTTCAATCTGGTCCGAGAAAGCTAATCCCAAAATCGAAATCGGAATTGTTCCGATGATGATGTACCAACCCATGCGGGCATCTAGTTGTGAACGAAGCGAGGCATCACGCAGAGATCCAAACCAAGCAATGGCGATTCGTTTGATGTCGTTTCTGAAATACACCAACACAGCAATCTCGGTTCCGATCTGGGTGACCGCAGAAAAAGCAGCGCCAGGATCCTGCCAACCAAAAAGTTGGGAGACGATCAATACATGTGCGGTAGAAGAAATGGGCAAGAACTCAGTAAGGCCCTGAACAATGCCCAGCACGATTGCTTCAAACCACGTAATTACTTCCGTCATGAAGCACACCATGACAGATCGAGCACGGCCGTCACCATTCGGACACTTGTGATTTTGTCTTGGATTGATATTTCCGCGTCGGTAAAGATGAGGTTTGTGACACCGGGTTGACTGAGTGTCAGCGAGCCTAATCCGGCTCAGTCTGAGGCGCAGGTAGCGTTGAAACATGCAACAGCGACCACTAGGACGTTCTGGGCTCTGGGTTGGCCGTTTGGCCCTAGGCACAATGACGTGGGGCCGAGGTACCGATGAATATGAAGCGCGCGACCAGTTGGCTCTCTTCTTGGACGCAGGCGGAACTCTGATCGATACGGCTGATGTGTATGTGGACGGCATTGCTGAGCAACTACTGGGTGAACTCGTTGAAGAATTTGGCATACGAGACCAAGTCGTCATTGCTACAAAAGCAGGGCAGCGCCCGGGCAACGAGGAACGACGTTTTGACTCATCTCGAATCCATCTCATGCGAACCGTTGAAGCTTCACTGCGACGGCTACGAACCGATGTGATTGATGTTTGGCAGCTACACGCGTACGACCCCATGACCCCCATTGAAGAAACCATGGCGACCTGCGATGAACTCGTCAAAAGCGGAAAGGTGCGCTATGTGGGTATCTCCAATTTCAGTGGTTGGCAAACTGCAAGGGCGGCAACCTGGCAACGCGCAGTTGCTGGCAGGGCGCCACTCGTCACTACCCAGATGGAGTATTCCCTTCTAGAGCGAGGTATCGAACGAGAAATTGTTCCGGCTGCTCAAAGCCTTGGTCTGGGGATCTTGCCTTGGTCTCCACTTGGACGTGGTGTACTCACAGGCAAATACCGGCATGGCACACCTGCTGATTCACGCGGTGGAAATGCCAACTCAGCCGGTTGGGTTCAGACGTATATGGATGAACGAGGTCGCCGCATCGTTGATGCTGTCGCAACTGCGGCAGATGGACTAGGTGCATCACCGACCGAAGTTGCACTCGCCTGGCTTCGAGACCGCCCGGGTGTGGTAGCGCCAATCTTGGGTGCGCGAACAAACAGTCAGTTATTGGCGGCGCTTGCAAGCGACGAACTCGAATTGCCCGAAGAAATTAACCGTGCCCTCGATGAAATATCCGCACCGAGTTCGGGCTACCCCGAAGCCGGCTGGGCCCAACGCTAATTAGGTCCGCATGAACGACCTGTGCACACCATGTTCACCGTGTGCATGCCTGACTTTGCAGTCACCGCCAGCCGATGCCAGAGTGGGCAAGTGAAGTGTGATCCAGCCGAGTCGTTTGGCAACGTTCTGGCTCAGCGTCGGGCCCGAGCTGTCTCAACCGTTCTCAACATTGGTCTTATCTCAGTTGTCATGTCGGTTCTCCTGTCCGTGGCTTTCGGGTCGACGGCTCTGACGTCGGAAACACCGACCTGGTTGTTACCCATTGCGATCATCGCCCTGGCCTTGGGAGTGCCTCACGGAGCCGTAGACCAACTCATTCTTCGCCGTCCGCTCACCTTTCACCAGTTCCTTCTGTTCGCGCTGGGCTACGTCCTCGTCGCAGGGCTGGCAATCGCAGCGATCATCGCGGCTCCTACACCCGCTTTCGTTGTGGTGCTCGCAGGAACGGTCTGGCACTTTGGCACAGGCGACGTACAAGCAACTGCTGAACTGCAGGGAACACCTCCGGAGAAGGGTCTGGCCCGCGTCGTACTCGCCCTGGCGTTGGGCGCAGCTCCCGTCCTGTTGCCCCTGACCTCCCCTGCGTCTGCATCAACACTTTCGCTCATTGAGCCGAAGCTGAGTCAACTCGTTACCCCGTCCGCGGTGTTCGTCGTGCGCGGCGCGGTGTTCATCGTTATCAGTGTCGGTGTTGCCATTCTTTTAAGGCGGCGCAAGCATCGCGCCGTTCTGGAACTCCTCGCGCTGACGGCTCTTGGCTGCCTTGCCAGTCCACTGCTGGCCTTCGCCGTCTACTTCGGGCTCTGGCACGCGGTACGCCACACAGCCAGACTCGCCCAACACACCTACGGCTTCGTTTCGCTACAAACGTTCGGATTCATTTTTCGCCGCGGAATTCCGTCAATCATCGGTTTCATTGTCGTCGTGGGGATCCTGGTGTCTCGATCCTCGTCACTCGCGTCATCTGGGACGCTCCTGTGGTTCGGTTTAGCGATCGTATGGGGACTCACCGTGCCCCACATGATCTTGGTGACAGCTTTTGACCGCCGCATGAGATCCGTGAGTGGAAGTTCGTAAAACTCCGATATAACCCGAGGCTCAATACTCAGTAGGTAGGACGCAACAACGCTAGATTTAGCGTGTGTCGATCACCACAGCGACTACTCCGATTTGGGAGTACAGAGATATCTCATTCCCATTGGGAACCTCGCGTGAACAAGCAAGACAGCTCATGACAAGCATCGCGGGTTCCCAGCGCTGGGAATTGCAGATGGCCGTGCAATATCCCGATGGCCGCCAGCGAGCAAGGTTTAGACGAAAGGTCTATCGCGTTACCCGGATGACATAGCTAGTCGTTGTGTCAGCAATCACGCAAGAAGCGATCAAGAACCCGAACTCCAAACTCCAAACCAGCGATAGGCACACGCTCATCAACACCGTGAAAGAGACGCCAATAGTCCAAATCAGGTGGCATTTGAAGCGGTGCAAATCCGTAGCATTCAATTTCTAGCCCAGCAAAAGCTTTCGCATCCGTACCACCGGAAATCATGTAGGGCACGGCGTGCGCCTTTTCATCTTCAGCGCGTAAAGCCTTGGCCATCAATGCGAATAACTCAGTGTCTAATGGACCTTCGATCGCTCGACCATAATTGAGCACATCCACGTCGATACTTTCACCGGCCAAGTCGCGGATGGTGGCTTCAAGTTCGTCCTCATAGCCAGGTAAAAAGCGGCAGTCAATTTGCGCTTCAGCTGTGCTCGGAATGACGTTTGTCTTGTAGCCCGCAGAAATAACTGTTGGGTTAGACGTATTTTGCATTGTGGCGCCTACCAAGTGCGCCAAGGTGCCCAAACGTTGATGCAATTCTTCTGGCTCCGCGTTACTGACATCAACACCGTAGGCCTGCGATAACTCATCCAGGAAGCGTTGCACTGTCGGGGTTTTACGAATTGGCCACTTGTGTTGCCCGATTCGCGTCACAGCAGCGGCAAGTTCAGTTACTGCGTTGTCATGGTGAATCATTGATCCGTGCCCGGCGCGAGCCGACGCCCTTAGCCTCATCCATTTCATGCCTTTTTCCGCAGTCTGAATCGGATAAAGGCGCAAGTCATCGTGGATGGTCAAACTAAAACCTCCCACCTCACCGATCGCTTGGGTTACTCCATGGAAGAGTTCTGGTCGGTGCTGCGCGAGCCAGTGTGAGCCGTGGACTGAACCAGCTTCTTCATCTGGCAAGAAGGCAATAACAACATCACGCCTTGGCCGATACCCCGTTCGTCCCCACTCACGAACCACAGCCAAAATCATGGCGTCCATATCTTTCATATCGACAGCACCACGACCCCAAATAAAGCCGTCTTCAATGACACCGCCAAATGCCGGCTTCGACCACTCGGACTGCACGACAGGAACCACATCCAGATGGCCGTGGAGAAGCAGCGCATTCGCGGAAGGATCGGTACCAGGTATTCGCAGGACGACTGCCCTGCGGGTGTCACTGGAAGTGATGATGATTTCCGGATCCCAGCCTGCTTCACGTAGACGTTCAGCACAGTAGTCCGCGGCAACAACTTCACCCATAGTGTCTGAAGAGTCGCCATAATTGCTCGTATCGATTTGAATCAATTCCTGAGTAAGCGTGACGACATCAGAGTTCATGGCACTATCTTGCCTGCAGAGGTGGAGAATGGTGGGCGACATGGCCGCAATCCATCGGCGTGTGCCGGGATTTGCAATCTGGGCACATCTCGCACGCCTCGATTTTGCTTAGGTCTATCTCGAAGTCGACCACGTGCCTTGATCGAAAACATCAAGGGAATCTTCCCAATGCACTCGGTGTCCAAAGGCTTCTTCGCAGCACCCCACCTGTGAAATAAGTGACAACTCGTACGTCTTTGAGATATTCGCATCTCTCACAGTCGATATCCGAATCAAATCGACGAGCCCAAGGCCGAGATAGTGTTAGCTCGATTTATTTAGTGACACTTCTGACAGAACCATGAAGCAGCTGGGTCAGGAAATGACGTGAACACAGAAGACAAAATGGTTTTCTGTTGGCCCGCGGATGAACAGAACTGAATAAGTAGAAGTGAGGCGCGTCTGGCCCCTAGAAGTTGTTTCTGAAGGGGTGGTTCATGCAGGTCACTCGTCATAGGTATAGTTCAACGGTCGCTTAAGAGCGACAAGGTCCGGGTGGCGGAACGGCAGACGCGCTGGCTTGAGGTGCCAGTATCCTTTACCGGATGTGAGGGTTCAAATCCCTTCTCGGACACTAGATCCCCTCATGTTTATGAAGGGATCACACTTTTTACATCACGTTGCTGGCAATGGATACAGTTGCCGATGTCCTTGATCTGGACAGAAGGGATGGTGCGCAGTGAATGACCTGCCTGCAATTCTTGGTGTGACACAGATCGGCGTAGACACCTACTCGTCGAATCCTTTCCTGCCTCGTGCTCGAACAATCGACGGGGGTCAGATGTCTGGCCAAGCCCTAACTGCCGCCTTTGAAACCATCAAACCCGAGTTCCAGGCGCATTCGATACACGCATCATTTATCGCTGCTGGGGATGCAGCAATGCCTGTCACCTACTCGGTTTCGCGTGATCGCGATGGCCGATCCTTTGCCACTCGACACATCACCGCGATCCAGAATGAAGTCCTCATCTTTCGAATGACTGCCTCCTTTCACATTCCTGAAGACGGCGACGATATTCAGTTGCTCAGCTTGCCCATAATGCCCGCGCCATCGGCATGCGTGAAGTCACATTCCAGTCTCGTTGGATTTGATATTCGCGATCCCTTTCCAGTGCAAATACCCGGCAAGGCGACGAGTGCTTGGGCTCAGCCAACGACCAAACTCGGAACCGATCCTCGATTGAATGCTTCAGCACTTATTTATTTATCCGACATGTTCAACGGCTTGCCTGATCTACTGGATTTTGACGTCACAAGTTTTCAGACAAGTTTGGATCATGCTTTATGGATACATCGGCCCCTCGTTCTTGACGAATGGCTTTTTTTTGCACACCACGGTCAATCTCTTGCATCGGGTCGCTCTCTATTTACCGGTGACTACTTCAGCGCTAGTGGTACACATGTGGCTAGTACTGCCCAGGAAATGTTGTTTCGACCCCCCCGCACTAAATCATGAATCGCGAGGGATCAACACCAAGCAGCACCAACATTAAGGAGGCGACGTGACTCGTATCGTTGTGTTTGGCGGCTCGGGTTATGCGGGTCAATTAATCGCCATTGAGGCTGTGCAACGGGGGCATGAAGTTACCTGTGTCACGCGCTCTGAACCAAAGTCTCCAATCACAGGCTCGACCCATGTGAGCGGATCTATATACGATGCTGAGCTACTGCTTCACCTGGCTTTAGACGCTGATGTATTTCTCAGTGCCGTTCCAAGCCAATCTGGTGGTCAACGTCTGCCGGATGCCTTGCCACACCTTATGGAAGTCTGTATTGACAATGGCATCCGATTTGGGGTCGTAGGGGGTGCTGGCAGTCTGTTGGTCGAACATGGGGGTTTGGAGCTTCGTGTCGCCTACGCAGATGTATTGCCGGCAGAATCAATGCCTGAGATCAATACACATGCGGAAGTTCTACAGAGTCTTCGTGATTCACCAGATGCATTTGATTGGTTTTTCCTAAGTCCAGCCTTAGCGTTTGGTGCGCATGTTCCAGGCGAGCACCTACACACTTACCGCATTGGTGGCGATGTCATGCTAAAAGATGCCGAAGGCAATAGCGCAATCAGCGGAACAGATTTCGCTGATGCCGTGCTCGATGAAATCGAATTTCATACGCACCACCGCGCGCGATTCAGTGTTGCCTACTAACTCACAACGACCAAGGGTAGGCGACCCCTTCTTCCGCTTGGTAGGCAATTCCTCGCGCTATGAAGTCATTAATTTCCTCGGTGGTGTATCCAAATCGCGACAAGATTTGCTTGGTGTGTTGTCCCAATAGAGGTGGCGGTCCAAAATCACCAGTCGGTGTCTCAGAGAAATCCATCAGCGTGCCAAATTGGGTCATCTGGCCAAGCATCGGATGCTCATAAGAAGCAACCAAGCCAAGGCGCTCATTGTCGACATCATGCAGGACTGTTTCTCCGCCACGAGTGTCGATACACATCTCAGCGCTCAAGCCACGGTCAGCCTCCGAAGTCGATCAATTCGGGAATTTCCTCCGTACTACTGTCGAGATCATGCTCTATGGAACTAAAGCAAGTATCAATTTTGGATTATCTGCCAGACTTCACGTATGCCGATGAGAGACCTACTACTCGCACTTGGGGATGAGAGTTAAGTGCGTACTCGCTTTGCGCCGACTCCCAGCGGATATCTACATCAGGGCAACCTGGCTAATGCACTTGTCAATTCCTGGCTCGCCCGACAATTGCAAGGCGAGATGTTTTTACGGATTGATGCTGATGATGAACCGCGATTCCGACCTGAATATACAGAATTCATCTTCGAAAGTCTGAGGATGCTCGGTGTTGGCTACACCCTGTTCACCCCTGATCTGGGATCTCGCACCGAGTACTTGAAGTCGCAACTGAGCACGATCCCGAGTGAACTTCTTTTCGCGTGCGATTGCTCCCGATCGTCTTTGCTCGCCCGAGCCTGCACCTGCGTCGAGCAACACAAAACATGGCAACCCCGGGTCAATGCTCTGAGGTTACGTCTTGACACAGATTCGGTTTCCAGGATTGATGGAGCGGATTACAATCTGCATGATCAGTTTGGCGACGTTATTTTGTGGCGTAGAGATGATGTGCCTGCATATCACTGGGCGAACGTCATTGATGATCGCGATCTAGGGATCTCCCACATCGTCAGGGGCTATGACTTACGCGCGTCATCCGCACTTCACATACACATCTCTCGGCTCATCGGTGCAGATAATGTGGCGAATGCCAGCTATCAACATCACTCGCTTATCTTGAGTGGTGGCGGTAAGAAGTTGTCAAAATCCCAGCAATCCAATGCTCGTCCACCAACACTCGACTTAGTATTTATTTCCGAAGTCCATACTGCCGCTGAGCGCCTCGCGAACGAACTAGGCATAGCGGTCCCATAAGCAAGATGCATGTTTCTGCGTTGGTGACCAAAGTTCTTTCATATCCGATCTCATCTCACCGGGCGAAACCCCCAGAAACGGTCTACCTTGATGAGTACCGAGGAAAGGTTCAGGCCATGTCAAACCATGAAAACAGCAGCCGCGCAGCAGATGTTCTTCGTGCAACATTTAGCGATTCTTCTGGTGACGGCGCAGATCAAGCAGTGCGCCTATCAATGATCATGGAGGCGGAAGCGCTTAATGAGGCGCTACGCGGGCGATCAGGTGAAGGCGATCTAGACGGCTACTTGTACCCACTCGAAGATTCGGATGAAGTGTTGTCTATGGAAGACGCAGATGATGGCAGTGACGACCCAAGACACGCAGGCGAGGCAAGTGTTTGGCGATCGGCCGAGGAATCAGCAATGCATGTTGTTGGTGCACCAGATATAAAGGAGTTCCTCACACCCGAAGATGAAACACTTTTGGGCCTTGATCCTTACGAGGACTGATCTTGTTTAGGAGTGGCACCACGTAGTTTGCGCACGCCATTTCGGACAGGACCACCGAGCAACATCCCAAGAACGAACATAATCACCAAGATGAGCCACAGCGGCATGCTCCAACTCCAGCCAAGAAAGTTGATAGTCGCGCTACCGGTGTTTTGTATAACGATCACTAATGCAATAACCGCCACAATGCCGCCAGAAATCAGACGGCCATTAAATCTCTTAGTCTCGGTTGCCATAAGTCTCTCCTTTTAGGCGAGTAGTCCACAGTGAGCTAGAGCCATTCTTACAAGTCGGTCTTGTCCCCCACTCATTTGTGATTGAAATGCCAGCGAAACGGCTTCGGATGGGGTCACCCAGATGAGGTCCAAGGCCGACTGCGAAGGTGCGCAATCACCATTGATGGGCACGATAAATGCCAGGGACACAGCATGCTGACGGGGATCATGAAATCCAGTGATTGACGGGTCAGGAAAATACTCCACGACAGTAAAGGGCTGCGGCGAGGTCGGGATGCTCGGCAGTGCCATGCTGCCAAGGTCTTTTTCTAAATGGCGGAGCAGCGCGTCACGGACTCGTTCGCCATACAGAACACGCCCAGAAACTATTGCGCGACTGATGCTGCCATCAGGAAGAGATCTCAGGAGTAGTCCGACCTCTGTCACTTGCCCTTGCGCATCCACTCGCACGGGTACAGCGTCGACATAAACGATCGGCAGTCGGTCCCGGGCAGATTGCAGATCGGTCTCATCAAGCCAGGCAGACTGAGTATCCAGCATGTCGCTCATGATTCCCCCAATAACGGTTGAGTGAATATCATCCCGTGGATTGTGGCTCCCAAGCGTGATTGGGGGTACGTTGCGCGTATGGGAAATATGCCGAGTAATTCACCGAATACCCGCCCTGACGGTTTGCCTTATGCCGTGGCCAAGTCTGAGAGTGAGTGGCGTCAGGAATTAAGCGATCCCGAGTACCACGTACTGCGAGAATCGGGCACGGAAGCGCCATTCGTGGGTGAATACACCGACACCAAGACTGAAGGCGTTTATTCCTGTAAAGCCTGTAGCACCGAACTTTTTCGTAGTACTGAGAAGTTTGATTCGCATTGCGGATGGCCTAGCTTCTTTGAACCCTTGGCTCAAGATCGCGTCATCTATCTTGAAGATCGGGCCATGGGAAGGGTTCGCACCGAGGTGCGATGCGCGGGCTGTGGAAGCCACCTAGGCCACGTATTTGAGGGTGAAGGGTACGCAACACCAACGGATCTTCGTTTCTGCATAAACTCGATTGCCTTGCGCCTCGAAGAGACCGCAGTAGATAAGTAGCGCGTAATCGTCGTTGAACTGCTCCCCCTCATGGGGCGTCATGTGGCGCCGCCGACGGGCGGCCTGCACCATTCACGACGGCGAGTCACAGGGGTGTCCCCGCCGCCGAGCAATAGCCTGTCTCTATGCGCAGCGTTACAACCCAAGATCATGCCTTTGAGGTGGCGGTTGCGCGTATCCGACTGGTGCAGGCCCGCCCAGAATTCGATCTTGACGAGGCACCTGCCCCCAGCCGTCTAGCGCCTTTCACCCTGGCGATTACTGCGGATTCCACGGGCGAAGATGATATTGCCAGCGGTCGCTTTGTTTTGCTGCATGATCCAGACGGCGTCGACGAATGGGAGGGCACCTTTCGTGCTGTTGTCTTCGTTCGAGCAGCTCTGGAGTCCGACCTCATCGATGATCCCCTGCTGCATGAAGTTGCCTGGAGCTGGCTCACAGAATCACTGCAGGCAAGCGGATGCGAGTGTCTCCAACTCGGTGGCACGATCACCCGTAATGCCGGACGTTCTTTTGGCACGATGAATGAACGACCAACAGATGGCTACCTTGAGATTCGGGCCTCTTGGACACCGACAAGCAATACCGATGACGTCTCAAAACAGATGGATCGTCATGCTCGCGCCTGGTTGCGCTTACTTGATCACGCTGCAGGATTGCAGCCGATGCCTGACGATGTATCGAACGTTTTACATTCACGGACACGAGCACAGCGTTAGTGGATATTGAGAACTCTGCACCTGTCGAACGCGAACCCCGCGATGGCGTACCAGAAACCATTACGACGACGACGCAATTAAACGCGTATGTGGAACTGCTCAGCGCCGGCTCTGGTCCGATTGCACTCGATGCAGAGCGTGCATCCGGCTTTCGTTATAGCCAACGGGCATATCTGATTCAAATTCGACGTGAAGGCGCAGGAATTGCCCTCATTGACCCGATCAACATTGACGATTTTTCAGGGTTGGCCGAGGTCTTGTCGCAAGTGCCGTGGATTTTGCATGCTGCCACTCAAGATCTTCCATGCCTAAATGAGTTAGGTCTTTATCCCAAGAAACTTTTTGATACTGAATTAGCGGGTCGCTTACTGGGTCGTGAACGCGTCAGCCTCGGAGCACTTGTTGAGTCAGAGTTAGGCGAGATTCTTCAAAAAGGTCATGGTGCCACCGATTGGTCGCTTCGACCGCTATCGAAGGCTCAATTGCGTTACGCAGCCCTCGATGTTGAATTACTCGTTGAGTTAAAGGATGTCCTTGAAGCTGAACTCGACAGCGCGGGAAAACTCCAATGGGCGCAGCAAGAATTCGATGCCTTACTCAGTTTCAAGCCTAAAGATCGCGGGTCTGATACCTGGCGCCGCACGTCCGGTGTTCATAAATTGCGCAAGGGCCAACAACTGGCTGTCGTGCGCGCACTGTGGACGGCACGTGATGCAACCGCAAAGCGCGAAGATATTGCACCCGGTCGCATTCTGCCCGATGCCGCGATTATTGCTGCAGCCACCGCATTGCCCACGACCACAGACGAACTGGGTGCCTTGCCTGAATTTTCTGGTCGAGGGCAAACGCGACGCCGTTCTCAATGGTGGTCTGCAATCAGTGTTGCTTTAGAAATGACACCGGACCTGTGGCCGGCGAATGCAGCGCCAAGTGAAAGCCCTCCCCCTCCACGCATCTGGGCCAGTAAGAAACCAGAGGCAGCCGTGCGCCTCGAAGCAGTTCGTGAAGGGCTTTCGGAAATATCAGAGCAGGTCAATATCCCAATTGAGAACCTGTTAACCCCTGAAATTGGCCGTCGCTTGTGCTGGGAGCCACCTCAGGTCATTGATTCAGTCGTCGTTGAAAGGTTTCTGCAGGACAGTGGAGCGCGGCCGTGGCAGATAGAGCTGACTCTGCCCGTATTTTTAACTGGACTACTAACTACGGTTGCACCGGAGCAGTAATCCCTTGCGGAGCACTTTGAGTATTCACCGAAACTGCCTCAACTATTGATCGCGAAATTTCTTGTGGTGACAAACCAAACTGCTTGAGCAAATCCGCGCGCTTGCCATGATCCAAGAATTCATCTGGGATGCCAATATTGCGCACGAGCACTTCCTGGTTTGCGTCGCGCAGTGCTTGGCTTACTGCAGCGCCAACTCCGCCCGTGCGCATGCCGTCTTCGATCACAACCACTAATTTGCATGTTTGCGCGAGAGTCACAATCGCTTCTGGCACGGGTTTCACCCAACGAGGGTCAACGACCACACTGCCAATACCTTGCGCTTGCAGGCGTTCGGCAACCTCGCAACTTAAGTCTGCAAAGGCTCCAACGCTGACGATGAGCACATGCTGGTCGCCATGGTCAGCCAAGATATCCACACCTTGGACGCTACGAAGTGCCGGACGAGGGGCAGGTAAGGCCCCTTTGGGATAACGCACAACTGTTGGCGCATCGCTAATCAGTAGCGCCTCAGCGAATTCGGCGCGTAGCGTTGCCTCATCGCGAGGGGCCGCTATTCGCAACTCAGGCACGACCTGTAAAAGTGAGAGATCCCAGATTCCGTTGTGGGTTGCACCATCATCACCGGTAATTCCAGCCCGATCCAAAACAAATGTGACACCAGCTTTATGCAGTGCGCAGTCCATCAAGATCTGATCAAACGCACGATTCAAGAACGTTGCATACAGCGCAACTACTGGATGTAATCCACCAAAAGCCATCCCGGCAGCACTTGTTGCGGCGTGTTGTTCAGCGATCCCAACATCAAATGTGCGATGTGGAAATGCCGAGGCAAAAGCATTCAAGCCCGTTGGACCCAGCATTGCCGCGGTAATTGCGACTACGTCGCCGCGTTCGCGGCCGGCCTGCAACATTGCATCGGAAAAAACGCCTGTCCATGTCGGACCTGCGACAGCCAGTGGAATCCCTGTATCTGGATCGACAATTCCAACGGCATGGAAGCGATCAGCATCGTCAGCTTCTGCCGGTGCGTAACCACGTCCCTTTTCGGTGATCACGTGGACGATGACCGGACCCTCGAATTCCTTGGCTCGCTTGAGTGCATGTTCCAATTCGGCTTCATTATGACCGTCAATTGGTCCTATGTATTTCAGTCCTAGGTCCTCGAACATGCCCTGAGGAGCCATGATGTCTTTGACGCCTTTTTTCATGCCATGCACGGTGCCATACAACGGGCCTCCGACCAGCGGTGTGCGCTGAAGAAGGCGCTTGCCCCACTGCATGAACCGTTCATAACCTCGTGTGGTTCGCAACGTCGACAGGTGATGAGCCAAGCCACCAATAGTCGGAGAATAAGAGCGTTCATTGTCATTGACCACGATCACAACCTGGCGGTTCGAACCAGCGATGTTATTTAATGCTTCCCAAGCCATACCACCGGTGAGTCCGCCGTCACCAATGATTGCTACAACATGCTGTTGCCCTAAAAGCCCGCGTATTTCCCAGGCCTTAGCAAGTCCGTCCGCGTATGCAAGTGACGTGGACGCGTGCGAATTTTCTACGATGTCATGAATACTCTCGGCCCGACTTGGATAGCCTGAAAGGCCGCCCTGCTGGCGAAGTTGGTCAAAGCCAGCGGCTCGGCCTGTGAGAATTTTATGGACATATGACTGGTGTCCGGTATCCCAAATGATTGCATCATCGGGTGAATGAAAAATGCGATGCAAAGCGATCGTGAGTTCTACGACCCCGAGATTAGGCCCCAAATGGCCGCCAGTGGCCGAAACCTTGGATACCAAGAACGCTCGGATCTCCGCCGCCAACACTGGGATTTGGGCAGGTGCGAGCGCTCGAACATCCCGAGGATCTCGGATCTTTGCAATCAGGCTCACAACATCCATTGTAGGCCCCTATCTCCGCCCGATTGCGTCCTGCAGCGCCTCAGCGACAAGAGCGATCTCGCGAGATAGTGCGACCAATCGCGCGCCCTCGGAAGCCAAGGCCTGCTGAACAATTTCAACCTGGGCTGCTTCCAAGGATCCGCTCAGATTTACTCGCGTTTTGCTGTACCCACGTCGCACACCTTCGATAGCCCCTGCGATGAAGGACTCCACGTACATTGCCAGGGCAAGCGGATACAACCGAAGTGGAGATTGGCGCAATTCAGGGGGGCCTTGGTCGAGCAGCCACTTCACTGAATTATCTAAGAACTCCGCATGATCTGGGGGCACCAGGTCATGCGGCCAACCAGGGGTTGCCATTTAGAGAAGTGAGCGCAAGACGTACTGGAGAATTCCGCCATGGCGGTAATAGTCCGCTTCACCAGGCGTATCTATACGCACGAGCGCATTGAATTCGATTGTCGTACCATCTTGTTTCACCGCTTCGACAGCAACCTGGCTCGGAGTCGTACCATCGTTGAGTTCTACAACACCTTTAACGGTGAAGATTTCCTCACCGGAAAGTCCAAGCGATTGCGCTGTAATACCTGCGTGATACTGCAGCGGCAAAACACCCATCCCGATCAGATTCGAACGGTGAATGCGCTCGTACGACTCAGCAATAACCACACGAACACCCAGCAGTGCTGTGCCTTTGGCGGCCCAGTCTCGACTTGAGCCAGATCCGTATTCCTTACCTGCCAAGATCACAAGTGGAGTTCCATGCTTTGCATACGCTTGAGCTGCATCGTAAATTGGCACGGTTGGTTCATTGGGATCGGTAAGGTCAATGGTGAATCCACCTTCGACTCCGTCAAGCATCAAGTTCTTAAGTCGAATATTTGCGAAAGTTCCGCGAATCATGACTTCGTGATTGCCACGCCGGGAACCGTATGAGTTGAAATCGGCGCGATCCACACCATGATCAGCCAAATACTTACCAGCTGGGCTGTCCGCGCGAATGTTTCCTGCGGGTGAAATGTGGTCAGTGGTAACCGAGTCACCAAGCACTAACAAAGCACGGGCACTCGTGATGTCGGTAACTGGTGACGGAATGCGACCCATTCCTTCGAAGTACGGAGGTTTGCGCACGTATGTGCTCTCGGGATCCCAAGCAAAAAGATCACCACTTGGAGTCGGCAGATTCCGCCACCGCTCATCCCCTGCGAACACATCTTTATAGCGGGACGAGAACATGTCGGCATCGATAGCGGTTGCCACGACTTGGGCCACCTCATTGGCAGTTGGCCAGATATCGGCCAAAAACACACCCCTACCGTTTGAGTCGTAACCCAATGGTTCGGTGGCTAAGTCGATATCCATCGTGCCTGCAATCGCATACGCGACGACCAACGGCGGTGATGCTAGGTAGTTCATTTTGATATCCGGATTAATCCGGCCTTCGAAGTTACGGTTACCGCTCAGCACCGCAACTGCCGCCAGATCATGCTCATTAATAGCAGCACTGACTTCTGGAATAAGTGGACCAGAGTTGCCAATGCAGGTGGTGCAGCCATATCCAACAATATTGAACCCGAGCTTGTTGAGATACGGCGTTAAGCCAGCTTTGTCGTAGTAGTCAGCAACAACCTTCGATCCCGGAGCAAGCGACGTCTTTACCCAAGGGGCACGAGAGAGCCCAAACTCGACAGCGCGCTTCGCCAACATGCCCGCGCCAATCATGACGTACGGATTAGAAGTATTCGTGCATGACGTGATTGCAGCAACGGTCACCGCACCGTGACCTATTTCAAGGGCTTTCCCATCGATAACAATCTCGGCCATCTTGGCCGGCGACGAAGTGAACTCAGCGAGTGCAACTTCAAAGGCCCCCTTAGAGTCCGAGAGCAATACGCGGTCCTGTGGACGCTTTGGTCCGGCGATTGAAGCCACCACTGTGGACACATCTAGTTCGAGGTACTCGGAGTAGGCGGGTTCGTTTGTCACATCGTGCCAAAGCCCTTGCTCCTTGGCGTACGCCTCAACTAAATCGATTTGTTCTTTCGATCGACCGGTAAGACGCAAGTAATCCAGAGTCGCATCATCAATTGGGAAGATAGCAACAGTGCTTCCATATTCGGGACTCATGTTGCCAATAGTGGCGCGGTTAGCGAGTGGAATCGCTGCGATGCCATCCCCGTAAAACTCGACAAACTTTCCGACCACTCCGTGCTTGCGCAGCATCTCGGTGATCGTTAACACGAGGTCAGTTGAAGTAGCCCCTTGTGGAAGCTCGCCGCGAAGTTTGAATCCCACCACGCGAGGAATCAGCATGGAGACAGACTGCCCAAGCATCGCCGCTTCAGCTTCAATGCCACCGACACCCCAGCCCAAGACGCCAAGACCATTAACCATGGTGGTGTGCGAATCGGTACCAACAACGGTGTCTGGGTAGGCCTGTCCATTTCGAGCCATAACGACTCGAGCAAGATTTTCGATATTTACCTGATGCACGATGCCTGTGCCCGGCGGGACTACCTTAAATTCGTCAAAAGCGCTTTGTCCCCAGCGCAGGAATTGATAGCGCTCAAGATTGCGCTGGTATTCCAGATCAACATTGAGTGCTTCGGCGTTTGCACTACCGAAGAAATCAACGATTACTGAGTGGTCAATCACTAGTTCGGATGGTGCTAGCGGCTCGATTTTGGATGCATCTCCGCCAAGTTCGGCGACTGCTTCTCGCATCGTGGCCAAATCAACCACGACAGGCACACCAGTGAAGTCCTGCATAACCACACGAGCCGGCGTGAACTGAATCTCCTGGCTTGGCTCAGCGGCAGGATCCCAGCTGCCAACCACAGCAATCGTCTCTTTCGTGACATTGGCGCCATCTTCCGTGCGCAAGAGGTTCTCGAGAAGCACCTTGTGCGTGAAAGGCAACCGATCGCTGCCCGGGACTGTTGCGATCCGGAAAATCTCATACGACTGCGATCCAACCTGGAGTTTCCCCCGAGCACCAAAACTATCCACGTGGTCACATACCTTTCAAATCAAGTAGCCCCAAGGTATCCGATTCCCACCTGTATGGCGCATCTGCCCTCAGACCGTGGCTACGGGAGTGAACTTGGCGATGCACTCCATGTGTTGCGTCATTGGAAACGCGTCAAGAACCACAAAACCGGTGAGTTCATACTCAGCCGCTAAGAGAAAAGCGGCATCTCGGGCGAAGGCAACCGGGTCGCACGCCACATAAACGATGACTCGAGGCTTGGCTAGCGCGACGGACTCCATCACCTGGACACCGGCGCCACGACGAGGCGGGTCAAGGACCACACCATCAACCACCGGCGGAAGGGGCCATTGCTCGACATCCGCATCAACGAACTTCACTTGCGGTAGATCGCTTAAGGCTCGACGGCCATCACGCACCGCACTTCGGTAACTCTCTACGGCTGTGACATTTCCGCTCTGCCCGACTGCTTCTCCCAAGAACGCACTGATGAGACCCGCTCCGGCATAGAGATCCAGCCAGCTCTCCCCTGCTTTGGGACCTCCAAAATCTAAAACATGATCGACGATCGACTCCGCCGCTTTGGGGTGAACTTGCCAAAATCCCGTGCTCTCTATCTGCCAGGTTCTATGACGAACGCTTTGAACTGACTTGCGGGTGCCTGAAACGAGGTCCCGATCAGCCCAGACCGAAACCTCGCTGAATGAATCTTGAGTGGCTTGCACACTTTGAATGCCAGGCCATTCCTGCTCGGTGATTTTGAGAGCGGTGATGTCAGAACTTGCGAGCACACAGGTGTCGATTGGTAAGACGCCATGACTTCTCGCACCCAATAAGCCCGCATTCCCGCTACCGTCGACACTCCAACGCATACGCGTTCGCCAGCCAAGACCTCCGTCGTCGCCTAGGTCACGTACGGTTATGGGTCCAACATCGATTCCTGCTTGACGTTGCAACGACTCGCGCGCAATTATGCCCTTGAGTTCGCGCTGGTGAGTCAGATCAATGTGTTGGTAGTCGCACCCACCGCAGCCATTGGGACGAGCCCAATTGCAAGGTGCATCTATGCGAAATTCCGAAGCCTGATGTACCTCAACAACATCGGCGCGCACGAATTTGGATCGCACCTCAGTTATTCGCAATGTGACGTCTTCACCCGGCAGACCGTGCCGTACGAACGCCGTGTGACCGAGCGGATGTGCTAAGCAGTGGCCACCATGCACCATGGCGCCGAGAATGACTCGAACTTCGTCGTCTACTTCTATTGGTTCCTTTGGCGCTCGGGTCACCCTAAACTTCCTCCACCGATTTATCTTCGGTTGAAACTAATTGCCAAGGAACACTGGTAACCATGACACCTGGTGTGAAGAGCAGTCGACTCTTGAGGCGCAAGGCAGACTGATTGTGAAGTAACTGTTCCCACCAACGTCCGACGACGTACTCGGGGATATAAACCGTCACGACATCGTTTGGATTATCGGAACGCAATTCGCGCACATACAAAAGAATAGGTCGAGTAATTTCACGGTAAGGCGAATCTAAGATCTTCAGTGTGACTGGAATTTCACGTCGTTCCCACTCAGCGAGTAATGCTGCTGTCTCATCATCGTCGACATTAACGGTGACAGCTTCCAATACCGTTGGCCTTGAGGCTCTCGCGTAGGCGATCGCACGTAGTGTTGGCTTGTGAATCTTTGACACAAGAACCAGCGCATGAACTCTCGAAGGAAGCAGCACTTTTTCGTCTTCATCCGTGGACAATTCAGCCCGCACACGCTCGTAGTGTCGATGAATTGACTTCATAATGAAGAAAATGATTGGCATGGCAACGACAACCAGCCATGCGCCGTGAACAAATTTTGTCAGCAACACAATGACTAAAACAATGCCCGTCATGATGAATCCGAAACAGTTGATTGCACGAGATCGGCGCATCCTCTTGCGCTCTCCCTGGTCGGTCTCCGTCTTCAAGTGACGTGTCCAATGGCGGACCATGCCAATCTGACTCAAGGTGAAGGACACGAAAACGCCCAAGATGTAGAGCTGAATCAAGGCGGTGACATCTGCCTGATAGACCACCATCAAAACGACTGCGAGACCGGCAAGAGTCAAGATTCCGTTACTGAAGGCAAGCCGGTCACCACGCGTGTGTAACTGCCGAGGTAGATAACCATCCTTAGCAAGAATTGAACCAAGCACTGGGAAACCGTTGTACGCGGTGTTCGCGGCTAGGGCCAAGATGAGCGCGGTTGACAAGGAAATGATCATGACTGGAACAGCCGAATTATCGAATACCGCGTTCGCAACTTGAACGATAACCGTCTTTTGAGGTTGTCCTGCCGGAAGTCCAATGAGGTCCGCGTCTTTCTCCGTGATTTTGACACCAGTGTGCAACGCCAACCAGGTGATACCCACGAACATTGTCATAGATATAGAGCCGAGCAATAGCAAAATTGTTGCGGCATTCTTAGACTTTGGTGGCTTTAATGCAGGCACACCATTGGCCACCGCCTCGATACCCGTAAGTGCTGTCGTACCTGATGAAAACGCACGCGCTATTAGAAACACAAGGGCAAACCCAGTGAAACTGCCTTCCGGAAGTATCTCCCAAGATGCACTTTCAGCTTGAAGATTTGTTCCAAAGGCCATTCGAATTATTGCCGTAGCAATCATGATGAAGATTGCGGCAATAAAAAAATATGTGGGGGCGGCGAACAGCCCCCCAGACTCCTTGACACCACGCAGGTTGAGCACCGTGATGATCGCGATCGCTCCAACAGCCCACCAAACATTGTGTTTAGCGATGACTGGAAAAACTGAACCTAGGTTGTCGATCGCAGATGCAATAGACACTGCAACGGTCATGACGTAGTCGATTAATAGTGCGCTTGCTACAAAGACGCCCCAGTTCGGACCAAGGTTATGAGTGACCACTTCATAGTCACCACCTCCACTTGGATACGCGTGAACGGTCTGGCGATAGGACATCACCACTGCGAGGTAGATAACCACCACGCCAACAGCGACTAATGGGCCCCACTGGTATAGCCCAAGGCCGCCAAGTGAGAGCACCAGAAGGATTTCCTGGGTCGCATACGCATTAGACGAAAGCGCATCGCTCGCGAAAACAGGGAGCGCGATTTTCTTGGACAAATACGTCTCGCCCAGACGATCGCTACGTAGGGCACGACCGACAAGGAGACGCTTGACACCTTCAGAGACTGGCACGTCATGGGATGTTACGCGGTTCCTGTATCTTCTCAACATGCACATCGTCATCCTTGGATGCGGAAGAGTCGGATCCCTCCTTGGGCAGTTCCTGGACAAGTCCGGGCACTCCGTTGCAATCATCGATCAAGACGCGAGTGCTTTTCGGCGTTTACCCGCCGATTTCAATGGTCTTACGGTCAAAGGTGTCGGTTTTGACCGCGAAACGCTAGAGAACGCCGGCATCAACCGTGCCGGGGCTTTTGCTGCCGTGAGCAGCGGCGACAACACAAATATCCTGGCCGCCCGGGTCGCTCGAGAGACGTATGACGTTAAGCGTGTCGTGGCTCGGATTTATGACCCCCGGCGCGCTGAGATTTATGAGCGCCTAGGTATCCCGACGGTAGCAACCGTGGCTTGGACCTCAAGTCAGATCATGCGCCGTCTGCTGCCTCTGGGCAGTGATGAACTTTTCAGGGACCCAAGCGGCTATCTAGCTGTCGGCGAAATTGCATTCGGTGAGATGTGGATCGGGCGTCGGGCATCTGACCTAGAGCTTGCCTCAGGAGCTCGCATCGCATACATCTCTCGTTACGGAGATCCATCAATTCCTACCGTCGATACCGTCATTCAAGATGGCGACCACGTTTATGCGTCATATCGCACCGACGAAGTTGCAAATGTCGTGCGCGTCTTCGCCCACGGCCCACGGGAGGCTTAAATGCGCGTCGCAATCGCCGGAGCTGGCAAAGTAGGGCGCTCCATCGCTCGTGAGCTCATCGCCAATGGCCACAACGTCTTGCTCATTGATAAGGATCCTGAACTTTCCAAACCAGGCGTCGTTGATGGGGCTGAAACTCTGCTAGCCGATGCATGTGAAATTTCCACGCTTGAGGCCGCGCACTTGGCTGAATGTCAGGTGATGGTTGCTGCAACTGGAGATGACAAGGTCAATCTTGTTGTGAGCTTGCTAGCAAAGACGGAATACGGAGTACCTCGTGTGGTCGCTCGTGTTAACCATCCCAAGAATGAATGGATGTTTGATGAGAGTTGGGGTGTCGACGTTGCAGTATCAACTCCACGCATGCTGTCAGCACTCGTCGAAGAAGCAGTCAGTGTCGGCGACCTAGTTCGACTCTTCACTTTTCGTCAAGGTCAAGCAAACCTCGTAGAAATCACGCTGTCTTCTGACTCACCCGTTGCCGGCCAACGAGTGGGGGATCAACCCTGGCCGCCCGACACCGCACTTGTTGCAATTGTGCGAGGCAATCGAGTGATCACTCCTTCAGCTGACGATGCTCTTGATCCTGGGGACGAACTTCTCTTTGTGGCTTCTCCCGATCAAGAACCCGAACTCCAACGCATGCTTGGTCATCTCTAAGCGGCAAAAGTTTCATCTCGACGCGTTCCAGGCTTTGTCACTTATTCCGGGCAGCACGCATTGCCTTATATGTTGGCTCAAGCACTCGATAGGTGAAGTAGGCCGCTGCTAAAAATAGTGGCCAGCCCATCACAATTTTAAGAATGCCCAGGGCCGTGACCGAATTCGACAGATACAGGGGTACTTGAACCAGGAGTCGGCCCAAGAACACCGCCACCCAAATCCAGGTGGCAGCAGCCAACACTCGCCTCTGATCGGGAACCCTTCGCCAAGTTGTTCCCTGCTTGGTGAAGAACCCTAAAAACACACCGATGAGTGGCCAACGGATAAGCACAGATATCAAACAGGCTGTTCCGTAAAAAGCATTCGTGAGCAAGCCCGGCAAATAGAAGTCCTCAGCCTTACCCGTGTATTTCGCAAAGCCCGCTGACACAAGTAAGCCAACAAAACCTGCTCCTATCTGGTGCAGGGGTTCACGTCGAAATAGACGCCATAAAGCGATGCCTACCCCTGAAGCTAGAGCTGCCATAACTGACTGACTGAGGTTTTGACTCGTCACTAGGTAAGCG
>Ga0209500_10000931_pt1 | contig 23339 bp, 27 predicted proteins | sample S_140212_EF_Meta_FD_187323 | JGI IMG/M metagenome (GOLD analysis project Ga0209500, IMG submission 187323) | Freshwater microbial communities from Lake Simoncouche, Canada to study carbon cycling - S_140212_EF_MetaG (SPAdes) (version 2) | ecosystem: Environmental > Aquatic > Freshwater > Lake ...
TATTTCTAGTATTTTACATGGGTTGACTTTATCTACATATTTTTCAAAAAACCATTTAGCATTTTTTAAAGCTGTGTCGTGCATATTTTTTATTTTATAATTGTTTTATTATTTCTATATCTTTTAAATAATCAACTATCTCATAATCTTTCCAATGAGTATATGTTGGGTATAAATCAGGTCTTTCGTGATACCAAGTTTGAACCATTTGCTCATTCATTGCTACTTCATATCCACCCGCCATTATAACCAATTGTGCTAAACAATCCGACCATCCTATTAGTTTATTTTGAGATGCAATCATATCATAATTTAACTCTAATATTGGTCTGAACTTTTCCCAACTATTAATCCACTTTTGACAATCTATGATAAATCCACCTCCTGCACCATAACCTTTACCCCATTTACCAAACGGTATATTTGTGTTACCACCAACCTGTTCAATAACATTTAATAAAACATCAGGTATAGTGTTTGTGTTATATTCAAATACCGAAATACCAAATTCATTATCTTTTATGATGCTGATTGGTTTTAAAATAAAACTATCCTCTTCTAATATAATCATAAATTTAGAATCAGATTTCTTACACGTCCAATATATGTTATCACACCAAAGTAATGAATTATCCATTGGCCAACATTCTCTACCAACATTGTGTTGTTGGTGGTTTCCTGGATATCCTATTTGGAATGGGTTTTTAGAACATTCTGCATTATACTTTTCTGCAATTTTTTTGTAGTTCTCAAAATCACCATTATCATCTACTTTAATGAATATATCACCTTCTGGATAAAACTCTCTAAACTTACGAAATACATGGTCAGCTGCTTCCCAATTCTTATAACCCCAAAGATATGCGTTTAATAACTTTGTCATTATATTATTTTAATTTCTGGTAAAAATGTTATAAACTTTCCTTCATAATTGTTTTTAAAACTATCAATTATGTAATCAGCAAAGTTATGTGCCAATACTACAATATAATCAATTTCTTTGAAATTAACAAATTCTCTACTAACAATTTTAATACCTGTACCTGGCATATATTTACTCTGCTTAATATCGGTATCATCAATTATAAAATCAATTTCCGAATCAGTAATACCACAAGCATTTAAAAATATACATCCTTTTGCCGCTGCGCCAAATGCTACAATATTTTTACCTTCCAATTTAAGTTGTGTAATAATATCTTTACATTTATCTAAATGAGTATAAACTTTATTACCCCAATTTTTGTAATATTCTAAATCATAATTCTTTTCATTTTCTATAATGGAATCCAATGAATCATCTGCTTGAATATTAGAAGTTTGCTTTGCCATTACCAATCTTAAAGTTCCACCGTGAATGTTTTGCTTTTCGGCTCTGATAATTTTAAAACCATGCTTTTCCATCATCAATTGTAATGCAGTAACTGAATAGTAATAAACGTGTTCGTGATATATTTGGTCAAATTGATTTGTTTCTAAATCATGTATCCAATATGGAAACTCCAATAACCATAATCCATCATCTTCTAATAAATGATAAACACCATCTGCAAATGAATTAGTATCTCTTAGGTGTTGAAATACGTTTGTAGATGTTACTATCTTTACTTTATAATCTATATTTTTAGCAGTTTCTAATGAAAAATAATCATTCAATACTGGTATCCCCTTTTCTTCGGATAATTTTACTAAATTTTTTGATGGGTCAATATTCAAATAATTTAATTCAATGTTTGTCATTCTTTTGAATGCATCTAACAAAGTTCCATCATTACCACCAATATCAACTATAGAATCATTTTTGTTTAATTTTGTTAAACCTGATATATAATCAAACATTCGTTCACAATGTTTTATATATGGTACGTTAACTTCTGATTTAAAAAGATAATTACTAAACATTAATTCACTATTTACCGAATGGCTTAATGTTGATAAATTTGATTTAGTAAATAGGTTAACTCTTAACGGGAATCTTTTACAATTAATTGATTCTTCTTTTGTATCACATAAATTATTAACCAATGGAAAATCTCCCAAGTCAAAATAAGTTATATGTTCACTATCATCCGTAATTGGACATTTTACAATCTCTGTAACTTCTTTCATTTATTTAAAAATTTGTTTAATTTATCAATTGAAAATGATGTATCTTTTGGATAACCATCTGGCACTTTAGTAGGTATTACATTTGGAAAATCAGTTTTAACTAAATCATATATAGATTTAGATTCAGTACCAACATTATATACCCCCGATTCATCTGCATTTACTAATTCAATTATCAATTCTGCTATTTTATGTGTATAATCAAAATTACCAATTCTATCTACAAATGCATTTTCAAATGGAAATGGATATGGTTTATGAGTACATCTACATATTAAATAATTATCTGATAATAATTGAACAATCCCATCTCCCAATAGTTTAGTATAAGAATACCAATGTTCTGAATGCACCGGTACATCCTCTTCTGTTGCTTGTTTGTTTATGTTATTTGCAAACATATAATCAGTTCCGATATGTACCAATTTTATATTATTCAAATTACAAAAGTTTATTAACTTATAAATTGATTTATAATTAGTATTCCAATGTGCATCTCTATCAGTAGAATATGTATTTGTATTTGCTATACAATTTACTATAACATCATATTCCAATAATTTTGAAAAAGTTGATTCATCATTTATATCAAATCCATTTTTTTTACGAGATATTAAACTCCAATCGGTTTGTTTTACGATTTCAGAACCCAATAACCCATCACCTAATACTACAATTGTGGGAACACTTCTATACATAATACATTTTTATCGTTTATCAAAATCATTCTACCATCCTTTGTCATAAGTTTGGTAAATTGACCTTGCTTAATATATTCTGATTCTATATTTTCAAAAGTTCTTTTTTCACCACCCACAAAGTGTATTATTTGGGTGGTAAATTTTCCTTGTGATTTAACGCTTGATTGTAAATCTACCATTATTTAAATTTTTTAATAACTTCTTCAATATAATCAAAAACTGTATCAGTATAGTGAGGTGCTGCTCCAATAAAGAATACTTTATCTAATACTTTATTTGCCTCTGGATAATTTTTAAAATCATCTAAGAATTCATATCCTGGATGTAATAAGATGTTTCCTGCAAAGTAATTTCTTGTCTGAATTTTATTTGCCTCCAAGTATTCAACTAAACGATGTTTCAATCCAGGTTCATTGCATATGAATGGAGTTCCAAACCAACAAGGGTCTGCTTTATCTATTATGGATGGTGCTCTCAAACCTGGAATGTTATCAACAAATATTTGAGTAATTCTTTCTTTACTTCTTTTTCTATTTACTTCAATTTCATCCAATTTTTCCAATTGTTCCAATCCGATTGCTCCTTGTAAATCCAATGGTTTTAGGTTATATCCCATATGACTGAAAACATACTTATGGTCAATTACACCATCGTAATTTTTTAACCATTTATCAAATCTGTTTCCACAAGTTCCACACGATAATAAGTTTGAAGAACCAATACAATAACAATCTCTACCCCACCATGAGTAACTTACAAATAATGCTTTTAACTCGGCATCATTAGTACAAACCATCCCACCTTCTCCTGTTGAAATATGGTGTGCAGGATAGAATGAATTTGAAAATGCAACGTAGTAATCGGTTAATGGTTTTCCGTTCCATTTTGTTCCTAAAGAATCGCAATTATCACCAATTATCTTTAAATCATACTTATCAGCAATTTTTTGCAATTTATCCATATCTGGTGGATTACCCAAAACAGGTGATACAAATATACCTTTTGTTTTTTCGGTAATTTTTGATTCAATTTGGTCTAAATCAAAGTTTAAAGTATCCCACTCAATATCAACAAATACAGGTTTCAATCTATGTTGATACAATACTGAAATTGTAGTTGCAAATCCAACGGGTGATACAATGATTTCATCATCATCTGCCCAATTAAATCTCTTCTTTAATGCTGCAATTAATACTAAATTGGCTGAACTACCAGAGTTAACCATATGTGAATATGTAACACCAATTTTTTTACTAAATTTGTTTTCAAACTTATAAACTTTTTCACCTGCAGTAATCCACTTACCATTTAAGAAAGTATCAATTGCTGCTTCTATTTCTTTGTTATCCCAATAAGGACCAGAATAGTAGATTGGTGTTTTTCCTGCTTCAAAACTCTTAGCATTGTAAATGTAGGGTGCTACGTGGTTTCCTACTAAACCTTTGATATTATTTAAATCAATCATAACTTATTTTATATATTCTTTAAACGTTGTTTCTTTTCTATATGGTGCTACTTCTCCACATTCAAATATTGGTGCTAATTTTGCATTAGGATTTGAACCAATCCAAAACTCTGCTAATAGTGAATTTTGTGGTCCTAATAATTGTTTATCATATAGATAATTATGGTCTAATGTATTAATTAGTTCGGATTTTGCCCACCAAAAGTTCCCACTAAAATGAATGTGATTTCCAACGTGTGAATTTGGTCTAAGATTACATCCTACTGCATCGTATCCTTCATCCATTAATTGAATGCAATCTCTCCATCTATCTATTGTATTATATTCCATACTAACTCTCCACAATTCGTTTTTAACAATTTGTTCCTGAGTTATATCTGATTTCATTCCTGTATTTGTTGCTACATTTTTAGTCATATAATAATAGAAATAGTAATCACCTTTAGTTGCCATATCCATTAAAAATCTTAATGTTGACATTTCAGCATCATTTTCTTCAAATACCAATGGAACTATTTTATCATAATCTTTTATCAAATCCAAAACCCATTGAGTATTATTATCATCGTGTGATGAAATACCAATGTATATGTTTTGACATTCATTGTATAATCCTGATGTGAATATTTTCAATAATTGTTCGTGTATTAGTAACTTATAATTACCAACTAAATATGTGTGATAATAAACTAATAATGGTCTAGTCATTTTGATTTAATATTAATTGTTCAACGGGAATGTATAATAAATTAAAATCCAATCCGTTTGTTTTAATTATCTTTTCTAATAAATTTTTATGTTTAATATATCTAAAAATATTTTGTTCACCACCTGGAATTATTTTAGTATTGTTTATAACTTCAAGCGTATAATAATAATATTGTAAAAACATATTCTTAATTGTAGAACGTCTACCTACCATAATGTTATCATCAAACATATCACTATCTGCCCAATGATTACTACACACATATAACTGATTTTCATCAATAGATGTTTTAATAAGTTCAACAAATAATTCTGGATAGTGTAATTCTATATCCATTCTACATCTAACAATAACATCATATTTAAATCCACCAATATTTCTTTCATATTCATCTAATATTTTAAATGATTTTGAAATACTATATGCTTGTTGCATACCATGATATGATTGACTTTCAAATTTACAATCTTCTGGAATTAAATCTAAAAACCTATGTGGTTGAGATATGTTAATTTCTTTTGGATTTAAATCTGAAATTAATTCATCTATGTTGGTAACCGAACTTGCTCTATCCTGCCCATACCAAGTGTGAATGAAAACATCTGCTTCCAATTCTTTTATTACTTTTTGCCAAATTGGTAAAACCTGTTTGTAAAATCTAGGTTGACCGTAAAAACATATTGCTATTCTCATTTATAATTGTTTATATAATCCGAACAAATTCCTACACAAGCACTCAAATCATCATTATGGATTTCAGGTAAAACGGCTATACTCCCCTTAATTGTTTGTTTGCCAGGGTATGCCCAAATTATATTCATTGATGTAAGTGTTACAGTATCTTCTTCATGCCAAAAGTAATTAAAACCAGGAAATGAATTAAACCACTCCATTGCTTCTACATTTTTACAATGTATCCACAATTTTTCATATCTAGTACTTAACCAATTATGTATTATTTTATATTGGGGTTTGTCATGACCTAAAAATAATTCATTATCTACCACCCATACATCTATTTCTACATCATATCCAGCATGGATTGCTTCATCAATATAATCTGGATGATTTTCGTTTTCTGGCATTTTGCCATTTAAATTTCCTCTATGTGATATTAATATCATTTTTTATTTTCTAAGTAGTATTTTAAATCTTCAGGTGTACCTAACCCCCACATCTTTTCAATATTGAATGTTTTAATTCTTTTACAATCTGCAATTGCTTCATTAAAAGTTGGACAAGTATAGAATTCACCATTAGTTCTGATATTTTTACTAATCATTTGTTCTGCATATTTTACATAATCAGAACCTTTTGCCCAATAATAAACACCAACAGTTGCTATATCTGAAATTGGATTCTTCTCTGCAACTTCGGTTACATATCCATGCTCATCTATCTTTGCAAAACTCCATTTAGGGTGTGTTGCTTGGAATGTTAAAATTCCACCATCTAATTTTTGTTCAATCATTTTGTACATAAACTCATTACTATCCCATTCTACGAACTGGTCAGAGTTTGCCATAACTAATGGAGAATCATTGTCAATAAATTCTTTTGCTAATAAAGTAGTACAAGCTGCACCTTCTGTAATTCCATCAACTTCTACAATTTTACAATTGGGTGTAATTAGATTTAGAAGAGTATCTAAATTGTATTTTTCTCTATGTTCTTTTTGAACTACATAGATGTATGTTGCTTCTATATTTAGATTATCAACAACAACTTGAATCATTGGTTTACCCTCCACATCAATTAGTGGTTTTGGAAATGTATAACCAGCTTGTTGGAATCTACTTCCTGCTCCTGCCATCGGAATGAGTACATTCAATTTACCCCCTTGCCATTTTGGTATACGCATAATATGTTTTGTTTCGTCTAATTTACGAAGAATTTTTGATAAATCCAAATCTTTTGGAGAATTAACTCTCAAAACATTTGCTCTACTTCTACTTGCTGCTAACAATCCATGTGGTGAATCTTCTATTATAAGGGTTTCTTCTGGCAATACACCCATCATACTCATTGTCTTCCAATACATTTCAGGATGTGGTTTAGAGTTCTTTACATCCTCATTAGAAAGGATTAAATCCATATACTCTATAATCCCTATTTTTGCCAACATTACCAATACTGAACGTCTGATTGAATTAGATGCACAAGCTAATTTATAACCCCTACTACGAAGTTCTTTAAATAGTTCAATTAATCTAATATCTGGTTTTAATTCAGATATTGCTTCAATTGTTAATTCTTGTTTTCTATTCCAAACCGTTTCATATGTGTTTGGATGTAATCCTTTATTTTGAGTAAGTAACTCTAATTTTTGATTGGTTTTTAATCCATCGTATATAGAAAGATGTTCGGCTTCTGAAATAACGTATTTATTACTTTCTCCAATTTCCCATAATGCAGTATTTAATGTATCATAGTGTATATGTTTGGCTGAAACTAAAACACCATCAAGGTCAAATATAATTAATTTTGTCATTTTCCGTATTTTTGCCAATCGTTATGTTTAAATAAACCCTCCCCATGTGCGACACCATATGATTGTTTTGCCCACCATTTACTAATATTACCTTCTAACGCAATACCATCTCCTGCAAATTGTTTAACTATATCCAAATAAAATTGTTTTTTATACAAACACGGGTTATTTGTCCAATTACCATAACGAGAAGTTGATGTAAAATATTCACCAGATTGTCCAATTTGTTCTGGAAATGATTCCTTTGGATTACACCAATGTACCGAATCTAATAAATGTGGCGATGTACATTCAATTTCACTATCATAATACTCTAATTCTCTTCCTTTGTATTGAAATGAAAAATGTGGATTACCAGGTTGATATCTGTGTCTATATCTAACTACATCTATATTTGTATCCAACAATTCTAATCCAGATTTTAATCTATCATATGTTGTTTCGGCATTTTCTATTAAATTCCAATCATGCTCTAATACCAATACATTATCTGTTTGAGCATTTTCAGTTAATTTAATAAATGCTTTACCTATTCCTATATTGTTAGTTAACCCAATACAATCTAATCCAAAATGTTTTGTTATTTGATAATCTTGCTCATTGAATTCTTGAAATAATATAGTAGTATCATTTACCATATCAAATAATCCATTTTCGTAATATGTAGTCAATGTATCTACTAATACTTGCCCACTATGCCAGGAAAGTATTCCTATACTGATTGGTAATTTCTCCATTCTCCTAATATTTTATGCCACTCAATTAAATCATTATCAGTAACTACTTTTACCCAATCTACTGATGTATCTGCCGATGAACTCATTTTGGTTTCTACGGGAAATCCTTTTATTTGTAATATTGGTTTAACTGCCATTTGTAAAAAATTATCACCATAATAAATTTTTATACCTTCTGGTACTGGCACCCAATTACTTTTATGATAAATTAAACAACATGCCCATCCGCCACCTTTATCGTTATCAAAGTTAATCAATTCCAATTCAGGTTGATTATCTGATTCCATATAAAAGTTATCCAAATGCATTCCAATAATACCTAAGTTTTTTAAACTATGTCCTGCCGAATCTGCATAGTTAATAAACTGTGTTAAGTTATCAACATCAAATACTAAATCATCCTGTGTGTTTATTATATAATCATATTTTGCAAGTCTAACTCCCATATTCCATGCAGGGTTTACAAAAATGTTTTGATTTGGTTCAACATACACCAATTTCTCATGTCTTTCAAAATCAGGTGTTTTATCTTTTGCATTATTAATTAAAATAACCTCACCAACTTGCTCACATTCATATAAATTTTTTAATAATTGTGGTAACTTTGTACCATTCCATATCGTTGGTATGATTACTGAGAATTTTTCCATTTTTCTATTAATTTGTCTACTACTTGAACTTGTGTATAATTGTGTAATACTTTCATCATTCCATTGTGTGCAATTTGTTCTCTTTCCTCTTCGTTTTCATTGTAGTAGTTCATCTTTTCTATACAATCAAACATCTCATCGTAATACACAATATCTTCACCTTCTATAAACATTTCGGATAGACCTGTTTCTTCTGGCAATCTATCAGTTAGAACCATTTTACCACATGCCATTCCTTCAAAAATTCTACGAGTAATTTCTTTCCATCTACTATTCTGAACTACCATCAATCCACTATTCAAAAATTCGGTATGTTCTTTGGCATCCATTCCGTTTTTATTTCCAACACCACCTTCTGCCCATCTTGTAAGATAATCTAAAAATTCAGAATTACCGTATCCTCTACTTGTAACTGCCACATATTGTGGTTCTGTGTTTAATGGAAATTGAACTGCAGTATCTGCAAAGTGTGGAATCCAAAGAGAATCAATTCCCTTCTTACTATATTCCTCTGCACATTGTTTATCAGGTGTGATTGTTAAATGAAATCTATCTGCTTTTGGTGAATTTCTTTCAAAGTTTTGTGGGTCATCTCCACTTTCTTGTATCCAAAATGCGTTTGGTAATAACTTTTTATCTAAATAAGGTGAATCAAATCTACCCCAATCTAAAAACATTACTATATCAGTTTTTGGATTTAATTCTAACCATCTTTGCAATTTTAAATCATGATAACTGCCAGTTTTATTAGAACCAATTGAAACAATTTCAGTTTGCCAACCTCTCAATTGAAACTCTTTAACAATCGCCATTGGTGTAGACCATTCTTCACCATCATAAGCGTATAAAAATGTTATTTTCATAAAGTTGAATAGTAACTGTTTTGTTTTTCTTGTCTTTTAATATCTTTTATATGTTTAATACAATATACCTCATCACCTGGTAGGTTTGTATAAGATTCAAACCCACCAATTCTCTCATGTACTTTACCACTCCAACCTATAGTTGGTTTGTTTCTGTAAATACGAGTCTGTGCATCTGGAAAATTAACCCAACCTTTTTCATTTACATTCCAACCCCATTGTTTAATGTGCTCATCGGTTAAACCATTTACTATGTTTATACGAGGAACTAATATTAAATCTTTATCTACATTTGCATCTAAGATTTCTTCTAAATTAACAATCAAATTTTCATCTAAAAATTCATCCGCATCCAATTGAAATATCCACTCACCTTTGCATTGTGAGTTTAACAGATTCTTCCATTGTGCAAAATCATTATCAAATTCAGATTCAATCAATGTGATTTTATCAGCATTTGCTTGTAATTCCAAATATTCTATTAATTCTGGTTGTGCTTTGGGTGTATCCAATAGAACTACTACTTCTGAAGTTTCTCCTTTGTAGTTTAATAACTGAGTAAGTAATTTAATTGTTTCATCAAATTCATTACATATTGCAATTGCATAACTTATTTTCATTATTCTTCTGTTTTTATAACTTCTTCTTTATTATCTGTTGAATATGGTGGTTGGTATGGTTTATAATATGTCATTCTTGCTTGATGTTCATTCCACATATCAGCTGATGGTACATATGTATTATTTGTATAACTTACCGTACTACCAGTAGGATATCCATACGCAGTTGATGTTACATATTGAGGTGTTGCGTATGTAATAGAACTTTGACCAGGTGTTGTTGTTATTGTTCCACTACTACCCGATGATACTGTTAGTGTTGTACCACTTTCACTAGTTATCTTATATGGGTTGTATGGGTCATATGGTTGGATAAATGGTAATGTTTGTATTGGTGTAGTATTTGGAACTCCAAACGGAATAGAGTATGTTGGTTCATCCTTAACCTCTGCCAATTTTTCTTTTACAATATCCCATAGGATTGGAGAAACGCCATTTTTATATTCGTGTACTCCTTCTGTGAATCCTTTTAACCAAAGGATAAATTCTTTTGATGTCATAACTATTGTTCTTTTAGTAACGATTTATTTGTTGGTTCTGCTTTTGGTAATTTGTTTTTGGGAACTAACTTAGTGTTATCCATATTGATATGAGTAATACTACCTAATCCACTCAATTTATAGGTTCTATATGAATCATTTGATATTATAGGTACTGAACTTACTACTTTTTCATAAAAGTTTTTAGCACCACCTTTTATTTTCAATTCAGTATCTTCATTTACAAATTTACCAAAAAACTTTTTTATTAATTGTGGATTTACATTTGATACTTTAATTGCATGAACTATATCTTTTGCTTTTGATACAAATAAAGTATAAATTATTGGTGCAGATGCTGCCGAGTAATTGCCTTTATGTCCATCTACATATTCGTATTCTTTGATTATATAGAAATTACCCCTAACCATTTGACTAGGGATAATTTTATTAGATTCATCAATAAATCTTCTATATAGTGGATTGAAATTACTCATCTTTTTTTAACATCTTCAATTTAGGTAATTGCAATTGTTGAAACTTAGGTTGTACTTTAGTATAAATACCATATTGATTCAAAATTACATCAAATAATTTGGTCATTTTTTCTAAACTAAAGTTTTGTTTATTTTGTTTACCCAATTGAAATGCTTCAGTTTTGTATTTATCATAATTCTTATAAACATCTTTAATTTTACTCAATGCGTTTGAAATATTTACATTAAACCATCTTGCTTCTTTCAATAAAAATTGGTCTGCCGCCGATTCATGTACTTCTTTCAATTCACCATCTAACAATACTGCACCACTTTTTAAGAAATCCAAATGACCACTCCATCCACTTACAATAATTGGCTTTCCTGTCAAACTGAATTCTAACAAAGGTCTTCCGAATCCTTCACCTTTTGTAAAGTTTAACATTGCTTTTACTTTTGGATGTTCATATAATCCGTTCATTTCAGCTTCAGTTAAATCACCATGTAATAAATAAACTGGAACTTGTCCGTAATCTTTACCTAATACATCTCTAATCTTTTTAACAGTTGTTTCTCTATCCAATATACTAAATCCTGCTGAACTTGTTTTAAGAATCAATGCTGGCTTTTTCTTTTCATTTTTGAATGCCATTGCGAATGTTTTAATCATCATTCCAACATTCTTTCTATCTTCTCCCAAATCACCTCTCAACCAATGCCCTACAAATAAGAATGCGAAATCTTCTTTGATTTCATCTAATTCTGAAACATATTGAAAATCATTAGTACCAAAGTTTTCATTAAATCCTTCAAAAAGAACTTCAACTGGTTTTTCAATTTTATGTTGTTTGATTATTTGTTTAGTTTGGTTATCGGCTTCATTATAAACCGAATCTACTAAACTCTTTTTAGAATGCTCCGATGGAACTATAATCAAATCCATTCTATTACATCCATGTACCCAATCAATTGGTGAATGCGTTGTTTCAATTGCTGCAGTAATTCCAATGTTGTAAAATCCAACGGGTTGAAATTCATTTGGAACTGTAACCTGAATATAAATATCAGGTTTTTCTTGCACGTTTGGAACTATATTATCAACTACCCATTTATGAAATTCATTATCATAATTAAGAGCATCCATTGGGGTCTGTCCCCAACGAGTGCTGATAATTTTAATATCAAATTTATCTAATTTATATAGAGAATGTAATAAATCTCTTGCGTGGTCACCATAACCACTTCTTGTTGCTACTGGTGCTTGAAATACTAATGTTGGTTTCATATTATAATTCTATAACTTTAAATTTTTTCTTTGGTGTCCAATTTTCAAATGCCCCATCCATACCTTCTACTAATGCATTACACATTGCTTCTCTACTTAACAACCCATCACCCAACATCCACTTTCTACCTTTTTCTGCTGCTGCTTTTCTTTCCTCTCTACCCATTTTATAAAAATCCATAATTAGAGGAGCAATATCTTCAAAATCAACTCTATCATCAAAGATATATGGAGTAGGAACTGAACCTGTTGTTGAACGAACTGGCCAAATTGGTTTAACCCAATCTCCCCAAACTACGGTATTCTTTTTGTATCTATCATGTAAAGAACCAATTTCTACATAATCTTCAGCAGTTAATAACTTACCCGTACCTTTATCTCTGAATCCACATTGGTCTTGTAAACCACCGGTTACGTTAACTATGATTGGTGTTCCCGCCATTACTGATTCTGCTGTTGCCAACCCAAATCCTTCATTGGATGCTACATTTATTGTTACATCTCCTAAATTGTAAAGATAATTTAATTCAATCTCTGTATAACGATTTGGTGCAAATATAACATTTGTTTCCGGTGTACAACATTCATCTATTGTTCTTGGTAAATCTGTACCATTTTCATCTACAGGTTGTGTGTGCATTAATAAACATACTTTATCTCTATGTTCTGGTGCCAATGCTTTTACAAACTCATTAAATGCAAGAATTACATCAACTGGTTGTTTTCTACGAATGTTTCTGTTATTCCAATAAAGAACAAAATCATATTCTTTTTCACCAAAGATTTCTTTTTTAAATTCAGCGGGTACTTCAACCGATTTATATAAGTCAGAATTGATACCATGTGGTACATAACTTACTTGCCAATCAGCAGGTTTAGTCCAATGTTTTTCTCTATCCCAACTCCAAACTCTTTTAGTAATACCATACGTTTGTTTTGAAATACATCCAATCCAATCACAACTTTCGTAATAATCTCTGTTGTATTTTGGGTCTGGTAAGTCATCCCAAATGTGATAGAAGAAAAGGGGTACTGATTGACGAATTTCGTGCTCAATCTCATATAACCAAATCCAATATCTTGGGTCTGTAAAGTGTAAGATTGCATCGGGTTTCTCCATCATTAACAATTGACGAATAACATCTGGATTACCATACCCATCAAACGGAATAATTTTTACATTTGCATCCGCTACACCAGTTTGTTTACGAATATCATCATTTAAATCTAAAATTTTACCTGCTTCTGGATGTTTGATTGCTGCTCCTAATTGTACCCAATCGTACTTATCAACCGTTCCCATAACTAACTGTTTGGAAACATTGGCTATTCCACTAGCCATTCGGAGGTCATCCGATAATAATAGTATTTTCTTTTTTGCCATAACTTTTATTTATAATTATATGTATTGGAAATTTAGATTTTTCCATCACATATTCCCCTTTGGGAGAACTCACACCATTTACAATTCTTTTTATTTTTACCAGGGTTCTTTACAAATTCTACCTGTTTGTAATCACCATTCTCATCAAATACACTATCTACAAATTCCTTAAATGAATTCCATGCTTTAGTAACAGATGGTTTACCATTTGCAGGTATGTGCTTTGAAATACGAGGTATTGTATAATCGGTTGATTCCGATACTTTTCGTTTTAGTATGATGAATTCAACATCAATCATATCTTGAGATATATTTAATAATTCTGCATAAAACTTTTTATAAAGAAGTATTTGTGCATTTTTAATCTCATCTGCTTTTTGGTATTTGTTCCAACCCATTGTAGATGTTTTAAAATCTATAATACGATAGCGACCTGAAACTTTGTTTCTAACCACCATATCTAAAAATCCTAAAAAACTTACATTTTCTGCAATTTTAGTATTAATAGGTTGTTCAATTGCTACCAACTCATCATTTGTTAATGAAAAGAAACTGTTGAAGTTTTTAGGTTTTTGAAAATAATCTAATATAAGATTTCCATCTTCTAAAAACTCAACTAATTCTTCTTTTGTACAAATAGGATTAGTACCATCTAATGATTCTTTTAAATATAACTCACGCATCTTCTCTTTCAAAAATGCCTTTGTATCCATTAGTTTATCTGCTTGTGATTTTGAAATACGCAAACACTTATCCAAATAAGTTTGGAGTGTTTCGTGCATTGCAGTTCCAAATACTAAATGGATATTTGATGTAGAGATAGATAATCCATCAATATAATTTAACTTATACTGGTATGGACATCCGCTCCACATTGAGTATTGACTAAAAGAAACTCTTCCCATTATATTTTAAGTTTAAGTTTGGTAATCTGTTTTGAGTCAATACCATATTTTTGACAAATAAATTTAATGTTTTCTCTACCTTCTCTCGAAGAATATAGAATTTCTATGTAATCAATAGCTTGGTGCTCAGAACAAATATACTCAGTTTTTATGAGATTTACAAGCCATTCCTCATATTTTTCTCCCGCTTTTCCTTTAATATATTTTAAGTAATACTTACCTTTGGGTATGATATTAATATACAACTTATACATTTCCTCTGGTGATAACGTTTGAGTTAAAGGTAGTATAGTTGCAATGAGTTCTACCCATTCCGGTTTCATAGAAAGGAATCTATTAATCATAAAATTACTCCAACTCTTAATATCTTCCTCTGATAATTTATCAAAGTAGTTTGGGTCTTGCTCCGATGTAATTGCAGCAATGTGGTCAAATAACTTTTTTCCTGCCATTATTCTACTATTGATGATGGTTTATCTCTTAATTCCAAAGGTAGTAACTCTTGCAATGCTTTACCACATTGAGTACAAAGATACATTTCAACTGGAATGATTGAATCTTGTGCTTGACCTGTTACTAATCTTGATAATTTTTTGAATCTAAATCCTGGCATAAACACTTTGTTGCCACATTCGCAATCCATATCTCTTGCATCATTTATATTGATGCCCATTGGTAATCCTTGTTGCATTACTTTATAATGTTTAAAATTTGAATAATTGTACTCATAAATATTATTTCTTTATCTACGACTAATGCATCTTTAGATATACCTTCTGCTATAGTTAGGATTACATTTGCCGTATTACCTGATGCGTATTCATCTACTTTATCATATAACATAGAATACATTTCAGAATAATCATTTAATCTATTATCAGCAATTGCTTGTCTGATATTCATAAACATATTACGTTTGTCATCATTTGCTTTTAACAAATCTACCAATTTAGTTTGGAAGTTAGATTCCACCATAATTTGATGGTCTACTTTTAATTCTCCTTTTGCAGATTGTAATTGGCAAGTATTTAAGATTCTACGAATATCTGGATAATATGAACTGATAATATCAGCTACATTTTTTAAATCGTATTTAATTTTTTCTGTATCCAAAATCTTAGTAACCTGAATTGCTACATCTTTTTTAGTTGGAGGTGTAATTGCAAATGATTGGCATCTACTTTGAATTGGGTCAATAATTTTTTCAATATAATTACAAGTCAAAATAAAACGACAATGTTTACTAAATGTTTCCATCAAATTTCTCAAAATTGCTTGAGCGTTTGGAGTCATATAATCAAACTCATCTAAAATGATTATTTTAAAACCTGCAAATCCAACTGATGATGCAAAGTTCTTCACTTTATTACGAACCGTATCCACATTGTTTTCATCCGATGCATTGATAATCATAAAATCACATTTGATTGTGTTTACGATTAATTTAGCAAGTGTGGTCTTACCCGTACCTGCTTTACCATAAAGTAATAAATGCGGAATATCGTTGTTATCCAAATATTGTTGGATAGTTTCTTTTACGGTTTCATTGCCAACATATTCGGCAAGAGTAGTCGGACGATATCGTTCTACCCATAAACTATGCTCTTTTTTATTAATGTTATTTGCGAAAAAACTCATCTTTTTTTATTTACCTGTTGAACCGTATCCACCTTTACCTCTACTACTTTCACTCAATTCATCTACCACCTCCAATTGAATTACAGGATGCGGAACTATGATGATTTGGCAAACTCTATCTCCTACATTATATGCAATAGAATCCAATCCATTTAACTTATTAAAAGTTGCTTGCAATTCGCCTCTATATCCCGCATCAATAACACCAACTGAATTACTTAGTATTAATTCGGTGTTTCGTATTGATGAGCGAGGAAATACCAAACCAACCATGCCTTCTGGTATTTCCATCGCTATACCTAAACCATATGTTATTTGAAATGTGGTGTTTGATATAATTTTAGTTGCTACTAAATCTAATCCTGCATCATTTTCTTTTGCATACTTTGGTTTAACTGAATTTTCATCTAACAATTTAATCTTTACTTTCATTTTGTTCTGCTCTTGCTTGTTTACTTTCTTCTGAAATTGGTCTTGGGAATATTCTAAATGCCATTCCATTGTGTGTAAACGATAAACCTTCGGTTTCAACTGGTTGAATTTGTAAAACCAATGGCGCAGGTTCATCTCCTTCACTTGAGTATGCAAATACCACAGGTTCGTTGTTAAAAAATTGAAAACACCATTCTGCATCTACGATTGGTTGTACTTCTGATGTACTTACTTCATTTGTTTGATTGAAGTCTTGCTCCACTTCTTCTTGTGGAAATAATTCTAATTGTTCTGTCATTTTTTTGTTAATTTGAAATTTCTACTAAATAAAAATATTAATTACTTATCTCAACAAGATAATATTTACATACAAAATCATCAATTTGGAATTCAACATGTGATAATCCATCTACTGATACTTTTAATTTTGCATTTGTTGCTTCTTTGTTTGCTGTCAAAATCTCTTTTAAATACTTTGCTGAAAAAGAAATTGGTTTAATTGTTTCAGAGTATCCTTTAATTACGGTAAAGGTAACTCTATTTGTAGAGATAGAAGAATAACCAATTGCCATCTTTAAATCACCACCTTCACTAAATACAGTAAATGTATCTATATCGGATAATGCACCTTTTGCTTTGATAAACTTATCAATCATATTTGATGCCATATCAATTGAAATACCAAATTCAGGCAATTGCTTTAAATCTGGAACCGGCGGAATAACTCCCAAATCTGCTAACTGATATGATGTTTCAGTTTCATCGGAAAATAATTTTAAAGATACTGCTCTATCGCCTACAATATCAACTTTTAATGATAAATCATTATCTAAAATACCAATCATATTTTTTAATAAAGATGTAGTATATACACCAATTCCAAATGGAGTAGATGTATAAGCGTTATACTCAACTTCACCCAATAACGTTTTATCATCGGAAATAAATCTTACTGATAATTTGCTACCTTCAGCGTTCCACGCTACTGATTCAATTAATCCACCCAATGAATACTTTTGAATGAATTTTAATAAATTGTTTTTGTTCATGTTTTAATTTTTAATTATTATGTTTTACAAATATACGAAAAATTTTTTAAAAAGCAAAGAATTTCTTTGCCGTTTTTGTATCTTCTGTCACTTTTTCCCATTTTAGGGCGTTATAGAAATCATCTACTTTATTTTCTAATTCAGCTTTGTAAATCATATCTCTATCAATATATTGTTCTACAAAGTCTATAATCTCTTTTGGGTCATTATAATCCTTAAATGCCACCGTATCTAATCCTAATGGATTTGTTTTAAGATATACCCATTTAACTTTATCACCATCTCTTATTGGTTCGTGTTTATATGGACAATTAAAGAATTTTAATAATCTATTATATGATATTCCCGCTTTAACGTGCGCAGGTGTTCCTTTTTCAAAGTTTGCTACCGAATCACCGGTTCTCCAACTACCATTATCATATTTACTCAACTCTTTGATTGCTCCACCTTTAGCTATTTTATTAACTGGCAAATTAATCATATTCTTTTTAAATTCTAATAACTTACCATCAACGTAATCATTATCCTTGCCCATCAAAATATCCTTTAACATACCGGACATTTGCTCCTGAAATGCTTTTGGAAACGATGAACGAACTACATCCAATCCCTTAACATCTAACTTATCACAAGGAATACCATTCTTCAAAATCATCCATTGTGCATATCGTTTTTTTGCTACCCAAAATCCTGCTTTACTGATATATTCTTTTTTGATTTCAAATCTATGTTTATCTTTTGGAATAAAGAAAAACCTTTCTGCCAACATATCATAGAATGAATTTAAGAATGTTTGAGTTTCGGTTGCAATGGTATCTACTTCAATTGCCATTCGTTTTTCATCAAACTCTTTGTATTGGGGATATCTATGTTTTACCAAAGGTTCTGCCATCATATAAATAGAATCGGTATCTATGTATACGTTGTAATCTTCTTTAGTTCCTAATTCTTTCCAATATTTGATGTTTGCCATCTCTGCCGTTTTCTTAATAACAGTTTGACCCGTAATCGTAACTGCCTCTGCATTATCAATATCGTAAAACCGAAAGGCAGGAAGACCAAGAACACCATACATAGAATTAAGAAGAATCTTCTGAACCAACTGCCTTTTAGCATAAAATTCATATTTCTCCGTATCACCCGCTTCACCATATTTTTTTTCTAATTTTCTAAATTCTACACGTTTATCAAACCAATTATTAAGAATATCTGCAATTAGACCTGGTTTATCTTGTGTATACAGTACTCCGTTTGCAGCAACACCCAAATTACTATCTTTAATAACTTCCTTTAGTTCCTGAGTAGTATATGAGTATTCATCACCATCCTTACCTACTAGTTTATATGTCGTATCTAATCCTTTAATATTAGCTTCTGCATCCCAATTTTCAATCTTACCAACTTTTGTTTCAGGACTAATATTAAGAGTCATAATAATTGATGGATATAGAGATGTTAAGTCCAAGTCATAAATCCAATCATACTTACCAACAATAGGTTCTTTTACATAAGCTCCAATAAACTTCTCTTGATTATTATCTTTTAAAGCTTTCATTCTTTCCTTTCTATCCTTTGGTTTGTTAGTTGCAATCAATCCTTTGGTTTTAAGATATCCCAAACAAGCACCCTCTAACCATTTTGATGAATATATGTAATCTTCATATGGAACAAATCCAGCGTGACAAACGGCTCTACATAATTCAATAAATTGTAATTTTTCATCCATTGCTACTACCAACTCCACATCGGTAATGTTATATTCAATGAATTTTTCCAAGTCAGTTTCAAACAAATCATCCAAACTTCCTTCGTATTCAATCTTACCTCTACCTAATTCTTTAGTTGCAATGTAATTCAATGTATACGATGCTTCCAACGTATATGTGTAGGTTTTGTATAGATTAATATAATCCAAAATACTTACACCACCAAAACTAAACTTCTCTCTATATGGTGACCAGAATGCTTCTCCAATACAGGATAATCGTTTAGCATGCCCTTCTCCGCAAACATTTCTGATACGATTATAAAGATATGGAATATCAAAGAAATCTATATTCCAACCTGTTAAAATTGTTGGTCCAATTTGTTGGTAATAGTTAAGAAATGCAAGTAGGAGGTTTTTCTCATTATCAAAAATATGAACATTAACTTTCCTACCATCCTTATCAAAGTTTTTGGCATTGTTTTTTACTTTTCTTTCTTTATCTAATACAAATACATCATAATTCTTTGTAATAGAATCATGCGATGCAATTGCTGTAATTTCATTTTGAGCTTCTCGTGTTGATGGTAGACCTGTAATCATTTCCACCTCAATATCAAATGTTAATACAACGTGTCCATTTGATGGTAAATCCGTATTGTAAATATCAACTAACATTCTAGTTGTTTCAGGTACATCCGATTCAAATAAATCATCTGCCTCATCTTTTTCCCATTTTGAAATACGAGTCAATTTATCTCCATAAATAGATTGATGTTGCCCATATGGGTCTTTCTTATACGCATACTTTCGGTATGGCATTGTGGAATATCCATTGGTATCATCCCACAGATGAATTAAATTTTTTGCTCTTTGATAGTATATATTTTTGTACATTTATTATCTCCCTACTTCTTTTAAATAATTATCTTTCATTTGTTCCCATGTCATTCCTATTGCATTTACATAAAATAGAACTTCGGGTTTAATCCTCCCATCATTGTATAATGTGGTATATCGTTTAATTGCTTTATCTTTCCACCATTTAATAGTATAATCATTTCCATCAGCGAATTTCTTTTTAAGAACTAAATCCTTCTCTTCTATTTTAGAACAAAGGAACTCATTACCATTATCATACATTTGTGCAAAATACACTCCTCTTTGGAATCCGTGGTCATAGGCATTACCTTTGATACCCAATTCTTTAAAGATTGCCTGAATAATCTTTTGTTTAATTCCACTTACAGGCCCGTTTCTATCGTAACCCATATTAGCACCATTTCTTTCTCTCTCATCCATAATGTGCATCTTATACCAATCAGCACGATTTTCTTTCAACCATTGATGCCACGGGTCATAAACCTTATCATCTGGCTTTGTAGAAATCTTACCTTTAGATTCTCCCAATGTTTTGAAATGTGGAATACCATTATATTGAGAATGTACACCATATAACGATGTAGTTCCAACTCCAACTAATGGATTATCATATTTCTTTTTCCAATAATCTCTAATTTCAGGGCAGGTTGCCAATGCTGCAATTAATTTACCACCTAAGAAATTATATCCAAATGGTTGAGTTGATACAATAGTAGTTGCAATTGTAGTACAATTTAATTTACCATTCTTAAATTTATCTTCCTTTTGCCACCCAATGTAATTATCTCTAACACCTAATGATGTAATATCAGAACCTAAGCAAATTTGTCCTAATATTTTACCAGTAACTCTATCCTTTACATAACATTTTACATTACGACCTGGATTCGCCTGAAACTCCATTGTATGGATTAATCTACGAATTTCAGTCCATCGTGTGGATTCTTTTGCATTATCATCCACAATATCAACATAAGGTTCTATTGCTTGAATTTCAGCAATAGTTAATTCCTTATTCATTATATCCGTAGGTTTCCATAATGAATCATAATGAGATTGTAATACAGGTAATTTTTTCATATTACCAATTAAATCTTCATTCCACTCCATCCATTTTTTGTAAAGAGTTTGCTCTTCAACTGACATTGTTCGTAAATAATCCAAGTTCTCAATGAACTTTTTTTTCATTACATCATAATCAAATACTTCTGTGTTGGTTTCTTCACCACTATCCCAAAATTTCATACTATATAATTTTCCAATTTTTTAAACTATGTTTCCAATATAACTTCTCAGCTATTACCTTTGTATTAGGTCTTTCTATTTTACCATCCAAATAATCAACTAGCATTTTTACAAATTCTTTTTTACCACTATAAAGTAAAGGATAATCTTCACCAACCATTTCTTCATAACATAAACCTTTAGGTAAAATATATGGTACATTCATACTTAATCCATCGGTTGTACTCATACTCCATGCTGAATATTTTGTGAAACACCCAACACCTATATCCGCACTACCCACATTATTTTTATAATGTTCTCTATTGGGATGTCGTATTGATTCTGTATATGGTTTTGAAACACTAGCTATTGATGTAAGAACTTTAAAATCTTGCCTTTGTTCCCACAATTTATCCATCTCTTCAAAGAACCAATCAGCGCCAGTATACCCATCTGCTCTATGATTAAATAAAATTGTTTTTGGTTTTACCACACCTTCTACCCATTCATCGCATCCTAAATACCAAGGCTGAATGATTGTATCTAATTTTTCCAATTGTTCTTTATTCAGAAACTCACTTGCTCTTTTTAAAACTAAATTTTTAACCCATTTTGAGTTTACTCCACATACACTCATTTTTAACATACCTTGTACATTTGCCCAAAAAGAATTGTGATTATATGCACCATTTTCAGGAATTTCCCACCAATGGCAATATCCTAAAACAGGTTGAGTAACTGTGTTGTATCTTCTAATGATTAATAATTGATTAGTCCATTCCGGCAAATGTGACCAAATGATATCAATCCCTTCTTCTGAAAATATCTTTTTAAATGCAGATTGGGGAAATTGAATTCTCATCAATGGTGGAAATGTGCTAATATTCCCCATATTAATAAGTTTTACATTTTTATATTTCATAAAATCCGTTGGCATATTACCATTTGGATATGGAATTATAAATTGTAAATTATTGTAATCGGTATTATCCAAAAATGATTTCATAACTAACACAAACGAATCTGCGTTTATATTTTTACCTTCACCAAAATGAGTGTAGTTTGGTACTACCAATACCTTCTTATGAAAATTACCTATTTCTGATTCCCAAAATTTATTCATAATTATTATTATATAATACCCAATTTATCCGTATAAACTACCACTCTATCTTTATCTATTTTTAATTCTCCAAAAAAAGTATCTAAATTAGAACTAGCTAATTTATGCATATCAACGGTAGCATAAGCTGCGCCAGCTTTATTCCAAATATCCCCACTCGTTCTACCATACGAAACATAACATCTATCATATTCAGGTGTAAATCCAGCAAAAAGGAAATATCCATCTTTTGGATTTTTACAAACATACTTTATTTTGTTACCATCTTTAATTAAACATGTCTTTACTTCAATTCCACCATTATGCATTGGGAATTGGATATCCTCATCATTATGTTTTTTTGGCGGAAATGCCGTAACCTCATCGGGATTATTAGCTCTATGATTTATAGAATGTGCAATAGCATTAG
>Ga0209500_10000934_pt1 | contig 23299 bp, 20 predicted proteins | sample S_140212_EF_Meta_FD_187323 | JGI IMG/M metagenome (GOLD analysis project Ga0209500, IMG submission 187323) | Freshwater microbial communities from Lake Simoncouche, Canada to study carbon cycling - S_140212_EF_MetaG (SPAdes) (version 2) | ecosystem: Environmental > Aquatic > Freshwater > Lake ...
GGGGATTCAAGTGGTATTCCTGCTGCTGAGGCGGTTGGCAAGCCCTAGGCATCTTTCGGAAGAATCAGGAGAACATCGTTCGTGAATCTCGGAACGCTCATCACTGGCTCTCTCCACGACACCCTCTCGGTGTCGCTGCCGCTGTTTCGGCCGGAGTTGTGCCTGTCGGCAACGGTTGTGCTTGTGTTGCTCTGCCGTATGCTGCCCCTGTTACGCCTGCTCGATGCCGGAATCATTGCGCTCGGCGGGGTCTGCTTTGCGCTCTGGTATGCGTGGTGTGATCTGCGGGGCCTGCCCGGCTCGCCGTGGTTGCTAGCTGGTGGCGTGGGGGGCGAGTCGCTTGTAGCCCGACAAGAACTTTTCACCGGTCTGCTCGTGTTCGACGCGCTCACGGCGTACATACGGTTTTTGTTGATGGGATTCCTCGTGCTTTACATCGTCTTTACGAAGGTGTCGGGCATTCCCGACCGGGAAGATGGCGCCGATTTTTACACGCTGGTGCTGGGGGCCACGCTGGGCATGTGTCTGATGGCCTCGGCCAATCACCTTCTCATGCTGTTCATGGCCGTTGAGATGGCCAGTGTGCCGTCGTATGCGTTGGCGGGATTGCTCAAGGGGCGGCGGGCGAGTTCTGAGGCGGCGATTAAATATGCGGTGTACGGCGCCGGGGCTGCCGGAGTCATGCTCTATGGAGTGAGCCTGCTGGCGGGCGTGCTGGGTACATGCCATCTTCCAAGCATGGCCATGCAGTTGGCCCGTCTGGCCGACTCAGGCACCGCCGACAGCAGTGTGATGGTGCTCGCGCTCGGCGGACTGATGCTGGCCGTAGGACTGGCGTTTAAGCTCTCGGCAGTCCCCTTTCACTTCTGGTGTCCAGACGTATTCGAAGGTGCGGCGGCAGAAGTCGGCGCCTTTCTCTCCGTGGCCAGCAAGGCGGCGGCGGTGGCTCTCCTGTTGCGAGTGGCGTTTGGGCTAGGAATGCCACTCCCGACGGCTGCTGCCGTAGCAACGATCGGCACCGCAGCGACTGCTGCGGCGGACACCGCTGGGGTCACGGTGATCAACGATCACTCGCTGGCTGCTTTGGCCAACACCCGGCACTTCATCGTGGCCCTGATCGGGCTCATGGCAGCGCTCACCTGCACGCTGGGCAATCTGGCGGCGTATGGTCAGACCAACATGAAGCGACTGCTGGCCTATTCCACGATCGCACATGCAGGCTACCTCATGATGGGCGTGGCCGCAGCGGTAGCCATGGCCGGTGTGACACCAGCGGGCTCCCGCGATGCAGTGAGTGCGGTGGCCTTCTACCTCGGCACATATGTCTTTATGAATCTGGGAGCGTTTGCCATCGTGGCCCTCTTGCGCAACACGCTTCGTAGTGAAGAGATCGCTTCGTATGCGGGGTTGGTCTACACGAGTCCTGGGATTGTTGTAGCGGCCGCAGTTGTGCTTGTGAGTCTGATCGGACTGCCGCCGTTCGCTGGATTCATTGCGAAGTTTCTCATTTTTTCGTCGCTCGTGCAGGCCATATCAGCGGAGGCCGAGCGGCCGCTGATGCTTGTGCTACTGGTTGTCGGCGGCCTCAATACGGTGGTAAGCCTCTTTTATTACCTCCGTGTTCTGAAGGTGATGACATTTGATCCGCCATCGGGTGAACGGGTGTCTCAACCGTTTCCGCTGGTGTCCCTGCCTGGGGGTGTTGTGACGGTGATAGTTGTGCCAGTGGTTGTGTTCGGCCTGTTTTGGTCTGGTCTCTACGCCTACGCCCAGTTGGCGGGCTCGTTTGCGTCCTGATTGCATTCTTATGAAAAATCCTTCTCCACTCTTTCGTTTGCTCAGCCTCCTCCATGCGTCGATGGCGATGTATGTCGCCGATGCTGGGATTTGGTCGTATCCCGGTGACGAGGCGATCAAGCTGGCGCTGGCCGATCTTGTGGGCGACCATAAAAACATCGTGGAACGCGCTGGCGTTGTTCTGGAGCAGCGTCACATTAACTTGCCGCGGCTAGCCTATCCGATTCACTTTACCGCCACGCACGACATTGACCTACGATCTCTTTTGCCTCGCATTCTGAATGAACTGCAAAAGCAATTGGTGGAGATTGATGAGATCATCGAGAGTATCTCCAAGACGACCGACGCTGATCCAATATCGCTAGAACTGGCCCGTGAGGCCCGCGGCACAACGCTCGGCCACAGCGACGTGCTCGGACAACTGATGGTCCGTCAGCGTGCATGAAGGCGGGAGCCAGCGTTGATGGCCGTGCGCAAGCGTGCGTGGAACTGTATGCGGGACTCAAGAGTAATCGTTGGCCGGCCGAGGCACTTCGCCAATGGAATACTTTGACAGCCACTGCCATCTGGATCCGATGCGCTACGGTCAGGACTTGCCGGATGTGCTGGGCAGAGCCCGCAAGGCGGGCGTGACGGGCATGGCGATCATCGGCACGCGGGCAGCCGACAGTGAGGCCGCGGCCGATCTGGCAGGCCGTGAGCGTGGACTCGTGGCTGCGGCAGGTATTCATCCCAACGACGTGCACGAAATCAACGCCGATGAGTGGGATCGCATCGAGCGATTGGTGGCCTCCGGCAGGGTGGCTGCAGTTGGCGAAACTGGCCTCGACTGGTATCGCGAGCACGCGCCTCGCGAGCTCCAGCGGGAATTTTTCGACCGGCATATTCGTTTGGCCCAAACGCACGTGTTACCGCTGGTTGTGCACACGCGGGACAGTATTACCGACACGTTGTCCATGCTGCAGGAGGCACTGGTTCGCGGGCCGCTGGCTGTGGTGCTGCATTCCTTTACGGGCACGGCCGAACAGGCCTCCGAAGCCGTTGCGATGGGCTGCCACATAGGTTTTGCGGGCATGGTGACATTCCGATCGTCGGCCACGCTGCGAGAGGTGGCCACCAGGGTGCCGTTGGATCGAATGCTGATCGAGACAGACAGTCCGTTCCTCTCACCCGAACCCCTCCGGGGCCGCCGCAACGAGCCAAGCTACGTGGTGCATACGGCAAATTGTTTGGCGATTGCTCGGGGCGAGCCCCTTGAAAAACTGGCCGCGGCAACCACGGCTACGGCCCGACGCCTCTTTCGGAGTGAGTAGCCCGAGGCGGTCCAAGCCGTCAGTTCGTTCGACGTGTGCTGTGTGGCACGCACAACGCGGTTCCGGGTGCGCAGCTCCCACACAAACCCGAGATTTTCAAGTGGGAAAAGTGCATAGATGACTTTTCCATAGGCGGTTAGAGTTTCGGTGCTGGTGGTAGGATGGGTGGAAGAAAACTCAACGCCGCTTTGGCTTTGAGCTTTCGCATGTAGACTTTGTCGCCGCAGGTTGCCAAGAGCGTATCGAAGTCTTTTCCGCCCAAAGCGATATTCGAAACACGACCGTTGGGGGTTGGCACGATACAGAGTACTCTCCCGGCCTGATCGCAGATTTGAACGCCCATCCGAGTCGCCACGTAGAGGCGTCCATCCCGATCGACTCGCATGCCATCGGCGCCGCTGTCATCAGCCGTGTCGGGCACGTGGAGATGGTAGTAACGCTGCTTGTTGGAAAGCGTGCCGTCGGATTCGACCGAGTAGCTCCACACCCAGTGGGTGCGACTGTCTGCCACGTAGAGCAGGCGCTGGTCGGGCGACAGGCAGATGCCGTTTGAAAACTTCAGGCCCGTATCCACAATGCGGTCTTCGCCCGTGGGGCTGATTGAATGAATCTTGCTTAGCGATGTTCCATCCCAGGCTGGTTCGGTGACAAAAATGCGGCCCTCTGCATTGACTACGATGTCATTGCCCCGAAAACCATCCGCAATTCGCTCGCTCATTCCATCCTGGCTCCAGCCCAGAATCGCATGGTCGCCACTTGCGGCAATCAGTCGTCCATCCGGTGCAAAGTTCTGTCCATCACCTTTTTTAGAATCGGCCAGCCACTCGGTAGCCTTTCCATCGGGCGTGACTCGATATGTTTTGCTCTTCCCCACATCGTTAAAGAAAAGATCCCCCTTGGCATTGGCAGCCGGTCCTTCGGTAAACGCATAGCCCTCGCCTACCAGTTTCCATTCCTCTCCCGGAATGAGAATCTCCTGCAATTGCGGGCTTCCCCTGCCGGCCGCAATGGGCTGAGGCCAGTCTTTCCAGAGCCATTCCATCGCCTCAGGAAAAACTTCGGTGGCATGCTTGCCATTGTGTCCGCCATCGCCCCATGCATATTTGGTGTCATAGCCAGCAAACGCCAGTGACCGTTGCATCGCTTGGTTGGCCATCCACCAGTCGCCCCCGTAGAGATTCAGGTCGTTGGACCCATCTTCCAGGAAAATCCGCAGGGGCTTTGGCTCCACTTTACGAACCAGAGTCGAGTAACTGTGGCCGCCACGCAGTCCAACATAGGTGCCGATGGCGCTGAACACTCTGGAAAATTCCGTCGGCCGCTCCCACGCCGCAGTGAATGCGCAGATTGCCCCGCTGGAACTTCCACCAATCGATCGGTCGTTGCCTTGGTGAGAAAGCACGAGGGCTCGCCCATCAGAGGCTTTGCGGGTTTCAACATCCGGCAACAGTTCTTTGAGAAGAAACCGAGCGTAGTCATCTCCCAAGCCATCGTATTCGTAACTGCGATTGAATCGATCGAGTGCGTGGGGGGCAGTCGCCGGCACCCTGCCTGGCATCACGAAGACGCCGATCGTGACCGGCATCTTCTGTTCGTGGATCAATCGGTCGAACACCGCTGGGGCATCGTATTGGATGCCGTCCTGATTCACATGCACGCACGCTGGTGATGTGCCATCAAACTGCCTGGGTACATAGATCCAGTAATCTCGCACGGTTCCAGGATAGACAGTGCTTTTTGCAAACGAGAATTTCAGCACCTCGCCTTTGGGTGGCAAGAGCGGGTCGTCGGCCATGGCATGTGGCGAACCAAAGACTCCGATGGCAGCGACAGCAGTCAGAAAAACAATACACGGCAGCCGCTGGGAAGAGTTGTTCATGTTGTTCATGTTGTTCATATTGCAGGACTCCGCAGGTGCCATGACGCATTTCGAGTCGATTGGCCCCATTGCAGCCAAACAGTTGGTAGGAGCATACCCCATCTACGCTAGCGTCATGTGGTGGTTGGATCGCGGACGGGACAAACGCCTAGCAGGGGAGATGAGCGGGCATCTTGCATTCTGGGCGCTGTGTGCTGGACGATAGGGCTTCCATTTTGAACGCCGCTTTCCATCAGAGTCTCAAGAGAGGAAACGAGCCCATGGTTCGCACCCCCAGCACGATGGTGCCGCTCGGCACGCAGGCACCCGATTTCACACTGCCGAATGTAGACGGCCGGATGATGGGTCTGGCCGATGTGGTCGGCCCGAAGGGAACAGTTGTGATGTTCATTTGCAACCATTGCCCTTTCGTACAACACGTAAGCGATCAGTTGGCAACCATTGCCCGCGACTACCTGTCCAGGGGCATTGGATTCGTCGCGATTAGCTCGAATGACGTAGCCAACCATCCGTCTGATTCACCGGAGCAGATGGTGCACGAGGCAGAAAACCAAGGCTATGTTTTCCCTTACCTCTACGACGAGTCGCAGGAGGTAGCGAAGGCGTATCACGCCGCCTGCACGCCCGACTTCTTTTTCTTTAACGACCTGCGTCAGCTCGTCTATCGCGGCCAACTCGATTCCAGTCGGCCCGGCAACACCATTCCCGTGACGGGGCAGGATCTCCGTGCGGCCCTGGATGCGGTGCTTGACGGCAAAGCCGCTGCGGCCCAGCAGCAGCCCAGCATTGGCTGCAACATCAAGTGGAAGGCGGGTAACGAGCCGGATTATTTCGGCGTGTGAAGCACGCGGCTCTCTCGAAGTGCGGTGCTGCGCGGTCGCGTCCAATTTGTCGGTGAGACGACATCATTTGTATAGCAATCGTAGGCCGAAGACTTAGGGCCCACGCCCCTTTATGCCAGAGGCACGAATTCAGCCACGATTTGCTGGGGGATCAGACCCGCGTCGAAAGCCTCATCGAGGAACAGTTTCACCGAGGCGCGGCCTGGTATGCCAAAGTCGCGAGTCCAATCGTTGACGTACATGCCCACAAATGTGTCTGTGCGTTGGCTGTCCAGGTTCCGTCCCCACTGCATCGCATACTGGAGCGATTCCTCGCGGTGATCCAGACCCCACTGGATGCTCTCGGAAAGCAGTCGCGTGATATCATGGATTGCCTCTGCGCCGAGATCGCGGCGGATGCCATTGGCCCCGAGCGGGAGCGGCAGGCCTGTGCGGGCCTTCCACCACATGCCTAGGTCCACAACCAGTTCGAGATTCTGCTCGCCGTAGGTGAGTTGCCCCTCGTGAATCACAAGGCCCGCATCAATGAGCTGCCCAGCGAAGTGCCCCGCTGCCACCACATCTAGGATCTGGTCAAATGGCACGACCACATGCTTGAACTTCCTGCCCAGCCAAAGCGATAGCGCCAAAAAAGCGCTGGTGAGCGTGCCGGGAACCGCGATGGTTGCCTCCGCTAGCTGGTCTTTTGTGAGCGGCTCTTTCGCGACCACAATCGGGCCGTAGCCATCCCCCATGCTGGCGCCGCACGGGCAGAGCAGATAGCGATCGGCCAGATGCGCGTAGGCATGAATGCTCAGGGCAGTGAGCTCTAACTCACCGTTAAATGCTCGGCGGTTGAGTGTTTCGATATCGACCAATTCGTGCACAAACCGGTAGCGGCCGGTGTCGATTTTGCCTGCTGCAATCGCGTAAAACATGAACGCGTCATCTGGATCGGGGCTGTGACCGACCCGCACAAGGAATTCATTCGTAGAAGGCACGGCAGAGCCAATCGGTGTGGAGCGTGTGGAGTTCATGCCGCACACTATATCCATCCGGCACAGGGAGGACAGGCCTTTGCCCTCTGAACTTGCTTTTTGAACCGATTTGTCAGCAGGGGATGGGGTGGCCTAGGGTCGGCTCAGCCACTGATTGGGCCGCTACTCTGACCACCATTCTGACCCGTCGGTCCGGTCTTGGAAGCATTGGCCTGGCTGCGGCCAGCAATCGCATTGATGCCTTGAGTATCGCTAGGCTCTAACCGCGAGGCCCGGAGGTTTTCCCGCTGAATGGCCTCGTAGACCTCTTGACGGTGAACCGGAATCTCGAACGGAGCGTTGATGCCCAGTCGAACTTTATCTCCGCGAATATCCACGATCGTGACGACAATATTGTCGCCGATCATAATGCTTTCATCGCGTTGTCTGGAGAGTACGAGCATCGGTGGCTCCTTCCTGATCCTTGCGTGGTGCCGACATTCCTGTGTCAGCTGTCACTCTTATTATGCACTCTTTTTGAGTGCGGGGCGTTCTGTTAAAAGTTCGTATTGCATGGAAAGTTCCCCGCTGGCCACAACCTGCCGCCCAGTACGAGCTTCGAGGTTAATGACGATCGGAGCTTTTAAATTGAGCGTGAGGGTCTTGCCGTTTTGGCCGACAACGACCACCACCTGAGCCTCTCGGATATCGCTGATGGCTAGCGGCGTGAGTTCACTGCGAGGAATCCGCACCTGATACTGCGGCACGAACCGTCGTGGGCTCACCACGGCAAGCGCGATGTCGCCGCGAGTGGTGCTTTGCAGCCAGCCGAGGGCGTCGTTGCTTGAGTCGGCAAGCAGGGCCCACTCGCGGCAGTCCTCCAGCCCGGGTAGACCACTGGGAAACGTCAGAACGTCGACCGAGTCGACATCGATGCGTCCAAATCTGGTGGTGTTAATTCGCATGACCTTTGGCACTCCTTTGCCTGCACAACTGCCTTGACAACAAATTTTTCAGCTGTCAGTTCGATCTAAACTTTCGTCCGTAGTTTTTATGATCGGCTGTTCGGGGGTTCGGGGTAGAGAAAAAAGGCTTGGATAAAAGCGGGGGATGCCGAAGAGTCTGCGGATTGGTGGTATTGAGGGCTGTGGCGGGCTTTATGAGGGTCGCTTGCACTGCCGCTCAATTCGGCACAATGACGCCAACCAATACGCCAGCCGATTGTTTCAAAGCTCGGAGCACTCCTAGGATGTCCATCCCAACGCCTCTCTCTCGCGGATTTCAACCGGCATGTCTGCCGCTCATGCTGGTGTTGGGGCTTGTCATGGCGGGGTGTTCCTCTGGCGAATACACGACCGATTTTGGCAAATCGCTTGGGGAATACAGAACGGCGGCGGAATTCTCCCGACTGCATGCCGCTGCGACCCCGCTCGCAGGAGGTGCCGTAAGCGTACAGGTGCCACGCTTCTTTGATTCGCAGTTAGACGGCAAGGAGGATCCCAGACGAGCTGTGCCACCATTTCTCAAGGAGTATCCAGGCTTTGAACTCGCCTTTGAAAAACAATTTGTTGTGGCGGGAGCCAGCCTGCCGGTTGTGCTGACTGTAGGTGTTGTCCCAACGAATGAGCGCCAGCGGGAGGATATTGAGTCGGCCATCCTGGAGCAGGTTCGAGCCGACGAATCATTTCCAGAAGCCGAATGGAACAAGCAGCTGCATACGACGCCAGAAGGGAAAAAGTGGCAGGTGCTATGCCTCAGCGGAATGCAGATGTTTGATCGAAAAGTGGCCGGAAACCCCGAAACAAAGCGGTCAGAAGGCACGTGCGAAATCTGGGTGTCGGCCGAGCCCAAGCAGGCGTTTTGCACGGTCCTCACGTGGCGCATTCCGAATGAGCTTGCCAAGCAGGTGCCGCTGGCCGAACTGGCTCCCCTCACGGTTCGAACCGTTGTTGAGGCGGCACAGTAGGCCGCATTTTCTAGTCGCGTGCCTCCCGAGGCCCATAGGTGCGCGGCAGTTCACTGCCACATCGGCTGCGCCCGCCAGGCAGCCAGTGGGGCCAAGAGCAGTAGTGGAGTCCAGGCTCCCAGTGACGGGCTGAGCATGTAGCCTGCGGCCATCGCATGACAGCCAAGCACGACCAGAAAAAAGAGCACGGTCATCAAGACACACAGCCCCACAGCTATAAAAATCCCTCGACGGTTGGGGCCAACAACTAGGGGAATGCCGAGCAGGGCCAGCGACAAGTCGAGCATTGGAGCCACGAATCTGGAATGAACTCGCAGCGGGATGTCGGCGCCCACGCCGAGGCTGGGGTTAGCGATCGCCTTGATCAGGTCGGGGGTCGATGAATACTGTCCCCAGTTGGCCGAGCCAACAAGCTGCTCAAACGATACATCGCTCACGACGAAGCACTCCCCTGGCTCCAACCACGAGGCTGTGGATCGCGTGAGCACGATCGTGCGGCCGCCGCATTCCAGCGATGGGATCACATCGACGTTGGATGGTTCTCGCACTGCCCGCAAGAGATAGCCAGCCGGATGATGCTCGTCGGCCGCTTTCCAGAAGGCTTCTGCCGCATCGATCTGAGGGCCGTACTCCGCGAGCGTTGGAGGCATGAGTAAGCTCGGTGCCTCGATGCGGCAGGGGCCTGCTTGTGCGTTGCGGCCGCGGAAAAGAATTTCAGTTCGGTGGTCGTAGCGAGCATCGAAGGGCCGGGCCTGATCGCCTCGCAGGTCTTGAGCGTTGCGCGAAAACGTATGGCGGATTTGTGGGAGGACAATTTCTCTGTTGGCAAACGCCAGAATGCTCACCACCATCGCGAAGATGATGGACGATCGGGCAATTCGCCATCGCGTCACGCCGGCCGCCAGAAGTGCCGTCAACTCGTTGTGGCGTTCGAGCCAAGAGAGCGCAAACATGGCGCTCGCCAGCGATAGCACTGCGCTTGTGGCGTCAAAAAATGAAATGAGTCGGTAGCCGTAATACGTGCCGAGCACACGCCACAGGCCGCCAGCCTCGGCACCGTGGGTAATGAATTCCTCGATGTTTGTGAAGGCATCGACAACAAACGTCAGCCCTGCCAGACTGACGAAGAGGATTACAAACGCGTGCAGTTGGGCGCGGGCTATATAACGGTCGATGAGCATCGGTCGCACCAGGAGCAGGCCTTCGGTCCCGACGGCCATTTTCGGGAACGCCTTCGGAAATGCGTTTGGATCTGAATGGCTCAAGCCAGCCAAAGCCCACGAGGCTGGAGCCAGCGAGCCTTGCAGGCGGCGGAGGATAGAAGGAACAGGGACAAGCGTCAATCTGGCTCGACACGCAGGAAAGTAAGCGATGGCATGGGCTGAACGGATGCATCGAGAAGCGTCCCGCTGGGCTGCGGAGGGCTTTGACCTCCTTTTCCCACCCCGATGCGTGCTGTGCCGTGGTGACATCCCACCGGGTTCCGATGCGGTCGAATCCTGCGCATCTGCGTGCCATGCCGCGGGCACGTCGCTGGATCGCACACTGTGTCAGGCGTGCATGCGAGCTGTGTCGACTGACGTGAGCCGCTGCCTCCGCTGCGGCGAGCCGAGTGCTGCTGGCGATGGCTGTAGTCGCTGCCGCGGCCGGCGGTGCGACTGGGACGGTATTGCTGTGTTGGCCAGCTACGGCGATCGGCTGCGGGATGCCGTTCTGCGAGCAAAGCACCCCGGGGGCATCGATGTTTGTCAGGCCTTGGCAACGCTGTTGGTGCGCAAGCAGTGCGACACATTCGCGGCATGGCAAATCGACGCTGCCGTGCCCGTGCCGATGCACTGGTTTCGAAGGGCCGTGCGAGGCACAAACGCAGCCGACGAAGCGGCTCGCCGGGTGGCACGGCTCATGGGAGTGCGGTTTCTCGTCGCCCTCTCGCGGTCCAAGGCCACCCGCATGCAGAATGAGATCCCCGTGCACCAGCGTCGGGGGAATGTCTCCTCGGCATTTCACGCTCGGCGGTCCGTAAACGGCAAACGCATTCTGCTCGTTGACGATGTGGTCACCACCGGAGCAACGCTGGCAGCTTGCCAGCGGGTGCTGATGGCTGCTGGAGCAAGAGCCGTTTTTGTAACGGCGATTGCGAAAGCCGATCGGTCAGAGGACGCGATCAGAAGTTGAGTCAAACGTAAATCGTGAGTGAAGTCGGTTGGTGTGTGGAGCCATCGCAATGCAATCAGTAGAAGCATCATCGAAACAATTATCGCCAGAAGTTCCGCGAGTGATTCGCGTCGGCACGCGTGCCAGCACGCTTGCTCGCACGCAGACGCAATGGGTGGTTGATTGCTTGCGGTCGCAAGGCCACAGCGTGGCAATCGAAACGATATCGACGCGGGGGGATGACAGCCAGAACGTGCCGATCGCTCAGGTCGGAGGCGACGGCGTGTTTGTGAGAGAACTGGAGCGTTCCCTGCTCGAGCATCGCATCGATGCTGCCGTCCACAGCCTCAAAGATCTGCCCACCGCCGAGACGCCAGGACTCACGCTGGCATGCGTGCCCCTGCGAGCCTCCCCGTTTGATGTGCTCGTCAGCCGCGAACACCCCACGCTCGAGTCGTTACCGGCGGGGGCCGTCGTGGGCACATCAAGCATTCGCCGAGCGGTGCAGGTGAAGGCCCTGCGAAGCGATGTAGTCGTGCGGGGCATCCGTGGCAACGTGGATACTCGACTACGGCGGCTGGACGACGGCGAATACGATTGTATTGTGCTGGCGGGAGCGGGCTTGGAACGGCTGGGGCTGGCCCATCGAATAAGCCAGGTCTTACAGCCAGATACCTTCTGGCCGGCAGTCGCTCAAGGGGCACTTGTGATCCAGATTCGGGCCGACGACCAACCGCTCAAGGAATCGCTTCGAGCCATCGACGATCTGCCTACCCACTTAGCCGTGCGGGCAGAACGTAGCTGTTTGGCCGCCTTAGCAGGGGGCTGTTTGGCTCCAATTGGGGCGTGGGCCAGCCAGAGTGCCGACGGTAGGCTGAAAATCGGGGCTTGCGTGCTTGAGGATTTGGGAGATCGCGTACACAGGATAATTGCCTCTGCATTCGGCCCAGCAACAGCCCCGGAAGAGCTCGGTTGCATTGTGGCAAGCCGCCTGCGGGAGTTGGGGGCCGATGCGATGCTCGCCCGAATGAGGGAAAAAGGAAATCTGTAAGGAAGCCCCCGTCGAACAGAAGGCCACTATTTTAGGTGGTATTTACACAGGGGGTTTGCAGGTAGTCTTCTCGCTCCGTGTTTTTTAGTAGCATTGAATAAAAGAAATAAAAAATCGGATTCAAGTAACTTGATTTTAAATTAAAGGAGCCGTACACTACCTTTACTTGAATAGGTCGTGGGCTGACTTGGCCCCTGAAACGAAATTACTTCCATTACATGAATCTGGTGGCATTCAATCCTATGAGTAAAGTCAAAGAGCATGCTTTCGTAGTCCGGCGGGAGGTCTTAGAATCATGAAATCGGTAGCCGTCAAAGTGGTGATCGTTGACGATCATGAGGTGGTTCGTCGTGGGTTGGTAAGTTTGCTTGCCGGATCCAACATAAAAATTGTGGGCGAAGCGACAACCGGCGATGAAGCCCTCAAACTGACACGCAAGCATAAGCCGGACGTTGTGTTGCTCGATATTCGGATGCCAGGCAAGGATGGCCTAGTCACGCTCGAACGGATTCGAAAGGACATGCCCAACGTGCGGGTTGTGATGCTTTCGACATTCGACAATCCAACATACGTCGCCCGTGCAGTGGCTGCCGGCGCGCACGACTACATTCTTAAGGGGTCAACACGAGCAGAACTCGTTCAGTCGTTGACTGGTGCCGCAGCAGGCCAGTTGCCCAGCCGGGCTGGTGAACTCAGGCGGGTTGCCACAACGATGGCCAACCGAGTGGCCACACCCCATCCAGACATTCCGCTCACGCAGCGGGAAACGCAAGTGCTCCGCCACCTAGCTTTGGGTCTCTCCAATAAAGAGATCGCCCTGTCGCTGACGATAAGCGTTGAAACAGTGAAGGAACACGTTCAGAATATTTTGCGAAAAATTGCCGTTAGCGATCGCACGCAGGCTGCCGTCTGGGCTGTCCGCAAAGGTCTCGTCTAAATCGCCGTGGGATTCACGGTCGGTGTCGGGCAATTCCCCTCTGCAGGCCCGAATCAGCGAGCCGACGGGGCACGGTTTCACCGTGCCCGAGGGTGTGCTTTTGCAAACACATCCAGTAGTTTTGTAGTGGTTACGTGCGTGTAGATCTGCGTGGTGACAAGGCTCTTATGCCCGAGCAATTCCTGCACGCTGCGAATATCAGCCCCAGCATCGAGCAGGTGAGTGGCAAAGCTATGGCGAAGCGTATGCGGACTGGCGCGACGAGAGAGGTCGGCAGTGGCCAGATGTTTTTCGAGCAAACGGCCTATTCCACGCACCGAGAGCCGGTTGCCGAATCGGTTGGTGAAGAGCGGTTGTGAACCGTTCTGAGCCATGGCCTGCCGGGGGCGAACGGCCAGCCATTCCCGAATCGCATTGTGGGCGTGCGAGCCCACGATGCCCATTCGTTCGCGCCGCCCCTTGCCTCGCACGCGGATCGTTCCGCCGCGCGAGTCTAGATCGGCATCGTTGAGCGTAACGAGTTCTTGCACTCGTACGCCGGATGAATACATGAGCTCCAAAATGGCTCGGTCGCGGAGGCCGCCGACAGCGGCCGACTGGGGGGCGGCAAGCAGTCGAGAGATCTCGTCGCCTGTCAGAAACTTTGGAAGTTTGCGGGCTCGCTTGGGGCTGCGAAGTGGCTTAGCGGGATTGGCGATTACCCAGCCCTCTCGTTGCCCAAACGTGTAGAAGCTTCGCGTGCTGGCCAGCTTTCGAGCCACGGTGGAGGCCGCATAGCCTGCTGCGTGCAGGCCACCAGCGAACCGGCGAAGGATTGTACTGGAGGCTTCTCCTGGCATAAAACAGGCGGCGGAAACCAGGAATTCCTGGAGTTGCAAGAGATCTTCCCGATAGCTCTTGAGCGTGAGCGGCGAGGCGCCCCGTTCGGATGCCATAAAACGCAGAAAGCGTTCGATGGCTCCAGAAAACGTTTCCTGCGAAGCAGCCCTTCTGAGACCCATGGCTTCGGTGCCTATTCTCACGCAGCGCGGTCGGCAGGGGGCACAAAACGTACCCGATTGGATCGTCGTGAACTCTGCCGAACCTTCTGTCCCAAGACGGCGGCGTCGTACCAAGAGAAGCTGAGCTCTGGGTTTGAGGCGTAGCGGCCAAGGACCCGAGTGGCCTCGGCGCGGCTGTCGTCGTCGTAGAGGAAAACGTATCGTTCTCCACCCTTGACGAGCGCGATGACGTTGATGTCGTGAGCTGGCATGGAATCTCCCCAAAAAAAAGCACGGTGCTCGCCATTTCGCGCGCCGTCGAAGGGGAGTATCGGCCAGCAGGGATCGTTGGGTGCAGCCTTCTCTTGAGCACCCCCCTACTTTATCACCCTCAGTGTGGTTCCAGCTAAAAGAGATCGGCGAAGCCACGCAGCCCAATCGGCTCCCTGGCGGTAAATGGCTCGCCGTGGGTGGTTCCAATCATTGAACCCCACCATGCGGCCGCAGCCTCCACCCGTTCTAGAACCGTTGGCTTCTGACTGGCCGAAAATTGGCTGGCATAGCATTCCAAGCAGCGGCGTTTGATGTGCCACATGGCAGAGATGTCGACCACAAAGGCGGGCTTTACAACCAGTTTCAGGTGCACGCAGGAATAGTGGTAGATGCGTTCCGGATGCCAAGGCTCTCCGGGCAGATCGCATTTGGTGAGCTTGGCCCAAAATCTCGCAGCGTTCACCAGCCGTGTAGCCGCCGTATGATCGGGATGAGCATCGATCCAGTGGGGGGCAAAGAGCCATCGTGGCCGTGTGCGTCGGATCACAGTGGCCACGCTCGCCCTGGCTGCGAGCGTGGCCCGCAGTCGACGGTTGGGGAGGCCTAGGTTCTCTCGCCAACTGATTCCAAGTGCAGCGGTTGCCGCGGCGGTTTCACTGGCCCTGATTGCCACGGATCCGAGCGGCGTCGGTTCGCCGTCGGTGAGATCGAGCACGCCCACAGAAAGTCCTTGTGACTGCATGAGTGCGATGGTGCCAGCCATGCCAAGTTCGGCATCGTCGGGATGGGGCGCGATCACAAGTGCATCGAGCATTGCCGTTGTTTCCTTCTGTGTTGGATCCGAATCCGCAGTGTGTGCGTTGGATGCACGGCTCTGCAAACCGGTGGGGCTGCGGGCAGCGGCTCACGCGGGCTGTTTGCGTGTCTGGAGCCGCTGCAGCATACTCTGCGTCGATGAGTTCCACGATAATCACGCACCGCGCCCGACAGTCTCTTGAGGAAATCTTTGCGGCTGCCTGCTCCCATGCGAGGCAGGCAGCCGTGCTGGCATCGGTTGAATCGCTGCTGGGCTGGGACGAGCGCACAATGATGCCTCCCCAGGCCGCCGCGTATCGGGCTGAGCAAGCTGCTGCCTTGGCGTTGCTCGTCCACCAACACCGCACCGATCCTGTGCAGGCAGAGCGGCTGGCACAGTTGTCCGAGAGTTCGTTGGCCACAGCAGGCCCCCCCCCCACGCAAGCTACCATCCGACTCCTCTCCCGCGACCATGCAAAACAGGCCCGCCTGCCGCCGCGGCTTGTGGAGACGCTGGCCAAAACGTGCGTGGAGGCACAGCAGGCCTGGGCCGCAGCCCGCGCGGCATCATCGTGGCCTGTAATGCAGCCGTGGTTAGAAAAAATCTTTGCCCTCAAGCGGGAGCAGGGGCAGTGTCAGTTGCCCGATCGCGACCCTTACGATGCGCTCATGGACGACTACGAGCCTGGCGCCCACTGGCCAGCGGTGGCAGCACGTTTTGACAGCCTGCGTGGTCAGATCGTGTCGCTTCTACAGGCCTGCATGGGCTCGAGTCGGCGGCCGGATCATTCCCTTCTCACCCGTCAGTTTCCGATCGACGCGCAGCAGCGGTTCGTTCGGAATGTGGCCGCAGGTATTGGCTTTGATTTCAAGCGAGGACGACTCGACACCACTGACCACCCATTCTGCTCCACGACTGGCCCGGACGACTGCCGGATCACCACCCGCTGGGACGAGCGATTTTTGCCCACGGCACTGTTTGGTGTGTTGCATGAGGCTGGCCACGGACTGTACGAGCAGGGGCTCTCTCGGGAGTGGTATGGTCTGCCGCCCGGGGAAGCGGCATCTCTGGGAGTTCACGAGTCGCAATCTCGACTTTGGGAAAATATGGTGGGGCGGTCGCCGGCGTTTTGGGAGTGGTGTTTTCCGCTCGCTCAACAAGCATTTCCGGCCGCGCTTGCGGATGCAGATGCCGTTGCCATGCAACAGTCGCTGATGGCCGTCCAGCCGTCGCTCATCCGAGTGGAGGCCGACGAGGTCACCTACAATCTGCATGTGATGTTGCGTTTTGATCTGGAGCGGGCGATGGTGCTAGGAGAACTGCACGTGGCCGATTTGCCAGACGCATGGAACCAGCGGTATGAAACGGATCTAGGCCATCGTCCACCATCTGCTGCTGACGGCGTGCTGCAAGATATCCATTGGAGCGCCGGATTAGTCGGCTATTTCCCGACCTATACGTTGGGCAACATGTTTGCCGCCCAACTCATGGCTGCCGCAGAACGCACGATTCCACACCTAGATCAGCAGATTGCCCGGGGAAGTTTTGGCGAATTACTGGAATGGCTGAGGCACTCGGTGCATAGCAGAGGGCGTTTGCTGGAATCCGAACCGCTGGTGGAAGAGGCTACGGGTACCGCTGTTTCGGAGCACTGGCTCGTCGAAAGCCTGAGGCGACGGTACGGGCCGGGCTATGGTTTGCAGGGTTTGGGCTGATAAAAAAACAGAATCCCCCGTTGGCACCCAGCGAAAGGGCGATGGTAGACTCTGATCAGAGAACAGACACGCTGCGATGGTTGGCGTGGGGTACCGTTGTTTTACGAGGGAAGTATGGCCGACGAAAAAGACAACTCACCCGATCCTTGGGCCGGAATCGACGGGGACGATAGCGAGCCAGTGGAAGGCGTTTCTTTCTCATTTGATTCACTTAGCGGCATCGGGTCTGGTATCGGGTCTGGCGAGCCAACTGCACCGACAGTAGATGCTGCCGATGGAGGTTTGGGCGAGTCAGACGACGCTTCGTTTTCGGGAGCTGACCTGGTGGAGGAATGGCTGGAGGAACCGTCGCCAGAATCCCCGGCACACGACGAAGCTCCGTTGGCCGTGTTTCCACCACTGTCTTTGAGTGCAACCGATGGAGACAGCATTGAGTCCCAACCGGTAGACGACAATCTGTTGGCGTGGAATCCATCGCATGTGGCTGAGGAAACCCCCTCTACAATTGAGAGTTCGGCGATTCAGATTGGCACCGGTTTGTCCGGCATTGATTCACCGGACGAAATGGGTTCGATGGACGAGTGGGCAGATACAGCAGTCGATTCGGTTGTGGATGCATCGCTGGCCCACGGCACTGAGGAAACCGATGCCGACCACGACAACGCATCGGACTCGCACGGGTTTGGCGTGGTTGGAGCGGTGGCGGAAGCTGAAGAATTTTCGTTCGGTTCGGATGCTTTTGGTGATGATTCGCAGGGCATTCCTGTGACCACGGAATTTGGCGAGGACGCGCCGGACGGCTTTTTTGGCGACACCCAAGAGGAAGCTCTTGAGGGAGCAGTCGTTGCTGGAGTAGGGGCTGTCACAAAGTCTGCCGGCAAAAAAAAGCCCGTCAGCGTGCAACACTCACCGCAGAAAAAGCAGGGCGGCATTGGGCAAATGATTGGCGTTGTGTTTGGCGGATTGATGGCTTTGCCCATCACCTATGCCATCCTCGTTTGGGGATTTCAAAAAGATCCCTTCAAGCTCACAAAAATGCTGCCGCAGGAAGTCGCATTTGTGCTGCCTGCAAAATTCCAGCCGGGTTATAAAAAGCCATCGGCTTTGAGCGGTTCGGGGCTTCCCGAAGCCTCGCCGCTGGATGCGCTCGGGGTGACCGACCCTACCTTAGAAGGCGAGGCACCAGAGGAGCCGTCCTCTCAGGACGACTTACCAATCGAGCCTGGTATCGACGCTTCCGCCGTTGAAGACGATGCGGCTCTCGCGGCTCTGAAATCGGAGGATCCAAAGACAACGTTTGGGGGGACGCATGACGACGTAGGTCGAGATACGCCAGTGGCTGCTGTTCAATCCCCAGAACCGCTCGACATGTCTGGACTGGAGGCTGCCGTCGACAAGGCATCGGTCGCGTACGAAGAGCTCATTGCGATTGACGACCCCACTGATGTCGAGCAAAAAAACAAGCTCCTCAAGGGCTGGTATAAAAATCTGGCCCGTGTGGCCGAAGAATGGGTGATGTTGGAAACAGTTGCTGCCGATTCCGGGCGTCCCCTGGAAGGAGTGCCCCAGCCGGTGGTGGTTGTGTATGAAAAGATTGCTGCCAATGCCTCGGCTCGGGAGGATCTGGCACGACTGGGCAGCATGTGGGTAAAAACAAAGAAGCGACCGCTCGACGGCGCTGTGTTTACAGCCACTTTCGATGCGACGCGGAAGGTTGGCCCGTATTGGTCTACGAGCGTCACCTTGCCGGGAACTGAGCCGCGAGGCATCTCGCTTATCTCACGCGCCGAGCCTGCTGCCGCTGCGGGTGATGAGGTTGTGATTACGGGAGTGCTCTTCGACGGCGATACCGTGTGGGCTACCGATTGCCGACGGCTCGAGAAGTCGGCCCCCGTCGAGGATTTATTCTGATTCTGCGACAGTTGGTTCTGGGCCATGCACTGGCACCATGGAAGGATACCCGGGAGCTGGGCCTTTGGAATCGGTTGTGAGTATTGCCGACGCTGTGGCCGCAGGCCGCGCACGGGCTTGCCAGAGTGTTGCCCAACACATAGCCCGCCATCAGGCTACCCATGCGGCCTTGAACGCGCTGGTGCAACCTTGCCACGCTGCTGCCGTTGGTGAGGCTGATCGCATCGACCGCCTCATGCCCAGCGGCACAGGCCACGAGGCTGGCAAGAGCCAAATGCTTGCTGGCGTGCCGGTAAGCGTGAAGGAGTGTTTTGCCGTGCGAGGCTTGGTCACGACACTGGGTATTCCGAGCCGCCGGCACTGCCTAGATGCGGCCGATGCACAGCTTGTGGAGCGGATGCGACTGGCTGGTGCAATCGTCGTCGGCAAGGCAAATGTGCCGCAGGCCATGTATCTTTATGAGACAGACAATCCAGTCTGGGGGCGCACGAATCATCCCGAGGCATCAGACCGCAGTCCCGGTGGCAGCAGCGGCGGCGATGCGTGCTTGGTGGCAGCGGGAGTTGTGCCGCTGGCGGTGGCAAACGATCTGGCTGGCAGCATTCGGCAACCCGCGCACGCCTGCGGCATTGCTGGGATCGTACCTAGGTCGACGGCGCTGGGCGATGGCGGTAGCTTTCGCACGATGCCCGAACTCACAGTCGTGCAACCTCGTGCTGGTTTTCTGGCACGGCATGTGGCCGACTTGGAACGCGCGATTGCGGCCGTTGGTGTCATTCCGCCACCGCCGCAACTCAGGCCACTTTCTGCCGTGAGGCCGCTGCGGATTGCCTGGTGGGATGACGCGGGACCGCTGGAGCCATCTGTCGCGGTGCGTCGTGGGGTGCACGAAGCAGTGGCGGGGTTGCGATCTGAGGGCCTAGAAATCGTCCAACTCGATGGCCGACTGGCACGCAAAGCCGCGTGGGTGCATCTGGCACTTCTCTCAAGCGACGGTGGCAGGCAGGTGCGACAACTCTTTGCAGGTTCGCCACCCATGCCGCCTGTCTTACGGCAACTCAGGCTGGCCGGATTGCCTCGGTGGATCCGGTCACTGGTGGCAGGGTTGGCCAACGTGGCTGGGCGAGGCCTTGAAGCCGAGGCGCTTTTGGCCACGGGGCCTCGGTCAGACGCTGGCCTCCAACGCGTCTTCGAGGCGCGTCTACGCCTTGGCGTAGAGGTTGATGCCATGGCGATGGATTACGATGCGATCGTCTGTCCGGTGTCAGCCCTGCCAGCATTACGGCACGGTACGGCAGCCTCGCTCCTGCTGGCTGCTGCCCCCTGCATGCTCGCAAATCTCCTCGACCTGCCAGCGGGATCCGTGCCGATCTCGCACGTGCGGCCAGGCGAGGAGCAAGGCCGTGCCCTATCGTCGGATCCGGTTGTGCAAGCGGCGGCCGACACCGATCGCGGTAGTTGCGGGCTACCAGTGGGCGTACAGGTGATTGGTTTGACTGGCGGCGAAGCAACGGTGCTTGAGGTCATGCGGTTGATCGAAGGGTTCGCAGAAGGGAGTCGGTGAGTGGATCCGGCGAGGCACCGGCTTGAGTGACGAACAGCATCGCTGGCGAAGCAAGAGCCCATTTCAAGAGGGTGGAGGAAAAGGGTTAGAAGGTCAGAGGGTCATGCGGGCCACGATCGAGCGGGACATCTGATCGATCGCGAGCACTTCGCAGGCTGCGCCCAGATCAATGCCGGCCTTGGGCATGCTCCACACGATACTCGTCGCTTCGTTTTGTGCGATCGTGTGCCAGCCACGTGTGCGCAGCTTGAGGAGGCCCTTAGCGCCATCTCGGCCCATGCCCGTGAGCAAGATCGCTACCCCTGTGTGAGGCCAGTTTTCCGCAACGCTCTCAAAAAAAACATCCACACTCGGCCGAAAGAACACTTCTTTTGGTTCCTCGCGATATTCCAATGTACGGGCCTTGGAGAGTACGAGGTGGTCGTTGGTGCCCGCCATGAGTACATCGCCGGCGATGGGATGCTGGCCGTGCTCGGCCACTCGCACCGCCCGGCCGGTGCGATCGCCCAGCCACTTTGCAAGACCCTGTGAAAAGGCGACGTCCACGTGTTGCACGATCACAACGGCCACGTTCCAGTCGCGAGGCAACGGCACAAGCAAGTCGGAGATGGCCTTGGGGCCCCCTGTAGACGCGCCCACCACCACCAATCGCGGTGGGGCTGAGCCGGCCGCAGACCGGGAAGTCTTTCGCGAGTCGCTCGTTGTGCCAACGATCTTGGCAATGGTGCCAATCTTTTCCACCAGTGCACCGGCGCCGCTCACTTCACCGGCAGGACCGAGCATCGGCGTATCAACAGCATCCAGTGCCCCATAGCCCATTGCATCGTAAACCAGCGAGATGTTGCCGCTGACGGTGGCTGTGACCACGAGAATGGCGCAGGGCGCGGAGGCCATGATCTGCCGCGTGGCCTGCGCCCCATCGACGTGCGGCATGATCAGGTCCATCAGAATGAGGTCGGGGCGGTCTCGCTTGGCCATCGCGATTGCCTCGACACCATCCACCGCTGTCCATACGATCGTATGATCGGGCAGGCTATCTACAACGCGGCGCAGCGCCTCGCAGGCGGCCCGCATGTCGTTCACGATCCCGATTCTCACTAGAAGGTACTCCCGCTGCACCGCTTTGCGGCGATCTTACTGCGTTGGCTCGCCGATCAAGTCGATGATCGTACGCACAAATGTCTCGTCGTGGAAGCTGCTCTTGGTCAGGTAGCGGTTGGCTCCTGCATCGAGGCCTCGCAGCCGATCTTCCTCACGATCTTTGTACGATACGATCACCACCGGGATGTCCTTGGAGGCCGGATCGTTTTTGATCAGTGTTACCAACCCGATGCCGTCCATGCGAGGCATGTCCACATCGCTCACTACTAAATCGTAGCGGGCGCTCCGGATCGCGTTCCATCCATCCATGCCATCCACTGCCACGTCCACCGCAAACCCTCGGGCTTGGAGCAACTGCCGCTCCAGTTCGCGGACGGTGATCGAGTCATCAACCACAAGAATCCGCTTCCGCTGCCTTGCCTGCTCGGCCATTCGCTCAAATTCAACGCGAGAGAGTCGCCGGCCCATCAGCAAATTGTCGATTGATCGTACGAGGTCTTCAACGTCTACGATGAGCACAGGGTTGCCATTCTCAAGCAACGACGCACTGTTCATATTGGGCACCTTGCCGAGCCGAGGGTCCAGCGGCCGCACCTCCAGATCGCGCTCTCCCAAAAAGGCATCCACGATCATGCCGAATTGTTGGCCACGGTCGCTGATCACCACAATCGGCATCGGGTCAGCAGGAGGCCCCACGACAGGCAATTCAAAGATCTGCGAGGCCATGACGAGACCAATCGAGAGGCCATCTCGCTCGAAATACTGCCTGCCTTCAATGGTGCGCACATCGCCATGGTGGCAAAATAAAATCTGGTCGATGCGGGTGAGCGGGAAAGCATAGGGCTCGCCGCCGACGTCGACTAACAGCGCCCGGATCACCGACATCGTGATTGGCAGTTGGAGCGTGAATGCCGTTTGCCGGCCGAGTTGCGTGCTCACTCGCACCGTGCCGCCGACTGCTTTGACCATCGTTTGCACCACGTCCAGCCCCACGCCGCGGCCGGAGATTTCTGTTACCTCTTCCTTCGTCGAGAATCCGGGCAGGAAGAGAAACTCGAGGAGCTCGACGGTGGAGAGTTGATCGGCCACCTGCCTCGCCACGAGGCCTTTGGAAATGGCCTTGGCCCGTAGTTGATCGCTGTCGATTCCGCGGCCATCGTCGGTGAGCGTGATGCTAAGCATGCCTGCGCGGTGGCGGGCCTCTAAGCGGATCGTGCCCATCGGCGGCTTGCCTGCTGCCTCCCGTGTGGATGCAGGCTCGATGCCGTGGTCGAGAGCGTTACGAATAAGATGAGAGAGCGGTGCTTCCAACTTATCCAGAATGTCGCGATCGACGCCTGTCTGGTCGCCCCGCACCTCAAAGCGAACCTGCTTTTCCAGTGTGCGGGCGATGTCGCGAACGAGCCGAGGAAATCCACGGATGCCGTCGGCCAGAGGGCGCATTCGGCTGACGATCACCTCGTGGTGCAGGCGGCCAGAAAGGTCTTCGTTGCGGCGAGCAAAACTTTCAAAATCATCAGCCTGTTTCATCACGCTCAGCAGGCATTGGTCAGCCCGCTCTCGCACCCGCGCGAGCATTCCCAAGAGTGGTGATGGAATTGATACGTCTTCCCCCTTGAGTTTTTCCTCAACCACCGCGAAGGTGTCGCAAAGTTCGACGTGCGCGGCCCGCAGGTGGAGCAGCGAATCGACGAACGGACGCAGTTGGCGAGTTTCCACGAGCGATTCGCCAGCCAGTCCAACCAAACGCGTAAGGCTATCGGCAGACACCCGCACCACGCGATCGGCATGTTCGATCGCCTGTGCCGCCGATACGGGCTGGGCGGTTGCGGCGGGGGCAGTCGCTTGGGGCGGTGGGGCCTGTGTGTTGGCAGCGGCGGGAGTGAGTGCGACTGGCGTGGCTGATGATGGCGTGGCTGATGATGGCGTGGCTGATGATGGCGTGGCTGATGATGGCGTGGCTAGAACTGGCGTGGGCTGCATCAGATCGGCTAAGGCGAGCACAAGTTTTTCGGCGTTGACAGGCCACAGGCTTTCGGGCGAGAGAGCGTCTTGGGCCCGTGC
>Ga0209500_10000937_pt1 | contig 23284 bp, 32 predicted proteins | sample S_140212_EF_Meta_FD_187323 | JGI IMG/M metagenome (GOLD analysis project Ga0209500, IMG submission 187323) | Freshwater microbial communities from Lake Simoncouche, Canada to study carbon cycling - S_140212_EF_MetaG (SPAdes) (version 2) | ecosystem: Environmental > Aquatic > Freshwater > Lake ...
AAAATACATCTTCGGTTGTTGCAAGTTCATCTTTAACATCATTAATTATCGAATCATCAACATTCAATTGTTTCTTTATATCTCGCGGATTGATTCCTTGCTTTAATTTATTCTTGACTTTAACAACAAGCTCCGTATTCTCAAAGTATTTGATTCCTTGGCTTGCTTTCTTATAAGCGGATTTAACGGTTTGTATTAATTCGCCTTGAGTAAAGCCAGGGGAAACAAATTGATTTTGCAAATAATATTCGGCAGCATCTTTGGAAATATTGTATTCACAAAAACAAGCTGCAACCTTAAAAACATATTGGTTCCGGGATCCTTCGGAAAAAGTACATCCAAAATCAAACTTCATTATCCGTTCAATTATTTTATCTTCGTCATTTAAGATGCAAACCGGGGCTTTATCATGGAAATCAAATCCTTTTTCTTGGTCGATTTGAGTAAACTCATCGCAAAATTCATTGATGTAAGCATCTGGATCATAAGATTCAAAGCAAACCCGGGAAACATTGCAGCTCGTTGGATCAAAATAATCCGAATTAAAGAACTTTTGAAATGCTTGGAACCTTCTTTTGTGTTCATCCTTGGTTGATTTGGGTATTTTAATAACCACTTTCAAACCTTTGCCCCCTGGCGATGTAAATAATAAATAAACAAAGGGGCAATTTTGTAATTTTTGCCGTTCTTCATTCATTGTTTGTTCATCTGGATAATCATCGAAATCCAAAACACAAAGCCCGGAATGTTGAATCAATCCATTATCATTGCGCTCATTAAATTGGCCGTTGAACATTATCGCAAGTAACGAATTTTTCAAGTTTCGATGTTGTTCGGATGTTTCATCCAATTTTCTCAACCGTTCAATCTTTTTATTTAGATCGGAATAGCCATTTTTAATGCGCTCAAAGACTTCAAGCACCGTTAATGAATAAGGAGTTTCCTTTGCGTTAAATAAGCTCTTAAATACGCTAACTTTTGGAATCATAAGTTGTCTGTTTTTTGTATATATGTAAAAAAGGGGCTAAAATCATGACAATAAATGACGATAATCGGGAAATATTCCACATAAAAAAATTTATCGTCATGGCTGTATCGTAATGCTGTTATGCGATTGCTCAAAGTCATGACGATATGACGATAAAATTTCAAAAATTTTGAGCTAATTCCGCACTTTTTAAATTTAAGGGTAACTCTCATATAAATTTTATCGTCATCGTCATGGAATCAGCTACTTTGCAACAAGCATATGGCTTTAAGGCCATGACGCTATTTTTTTTATCGTCATTCATCGTCATTTAATAAATGTTTTTATTAATCAAAGTCTTAAGTTTATTAAGTTCCTTCATGTTTTTGCAATCAATTACTCTTTTTTGCAATGGCTTATAATATTTCTCAAATGGAAATTCTTCGCGAAGCTTCAAGGTGCAATATAAATAAAGTTCATCTTGTTGTTTCATCCAGTTATTATGGCAAGCAATTCCATGCAATACGCTTGCATGATGCTTGTTAAACATTAATCCAATATGTTGGAACGGCATCCCCTGGGTACGCAACAAAGCGTAAAGATAATATCTTTGATAAGTTATTGCAAAGTTTCTGTTCGGAACATCAAGTTCATGTTCTTGAATGTACTCTTTAATTGTATCTATATTCATAATTTGTAAAGTTTATTTGTAAGATCATAGCGAATCATAGCGAATCATATATTAGCTAAATTGTTTTAAAATAGCCATAAATGGTTAATATATTAGCTAATTTGTCTTTGTGAAATTATTGTTTTAAATAAATCGGATTCCGCTTCAATCATTCCGGTTGCCTTAATATAATCAACTTCAACTTTTGCCGAATTAATTATAACAGATCCAACCATTGCAATGGATTTTGCTTTATCGATTTCATTCTTCAATTGTTCTGGAGTTAATTGATCATCATCAATTCTTTCCAATGCTGCGAACATATGATCGCGCAAATCACTTAATTTGTTTCTTGCCATTTTGTTGTTTTTTTAATTAGTTTGTTTTTTAAAATTAGTATTTGTTTTATTTCAAGCGGATATTGATGCATCGAGTTCCGTTGCATGTTCTCCTTTTTACTTATTAATTCAAGATTTGAAATCTCAAAATTATCTTCATTGTTATCTTTAAAAATAACAATCATTCCAGGGGGAATCTTTCCAAAATTTTGTTCCCAAAGATAGCGATTTAATAATTGCCAATTTGAATGCGCTATTTTAATATAAGAATAAAATTTGCCATTTGTATCTTGGCGCTTGTTTATGGTTCCAACCGGTTGTGTATTAAATGGAAGGTTGCCTTTTTTAAACATTGTTGGCTTGGCTTTCTCATAAACTTCTTTGGACATTTTTTGTCCTTTGTTCGGGGGGATTTGTCCTTTTTTGAATTGTGTTGCTTTACCGCCAAGATATCCGGCCGGAAATTGTGTTGAACGCAAATAAACTGGATCCTTTTTAATTCCCATTGCAAAGGCGCGGTTATAAACTTGGCTTTCAGTTAAATTCAAATCATCCGCAAGCTTCTTTGTTGGCTCAAATGGATAGCGCTGTTTAATTATTTCGTTTATGTTCATGGCGATTCAATTATTAAGTCTTTAATAATTTCGTTTTGTTCCTGGCATTCCTTCAATCTATAAATTGATAAGGAGAATCCGATTAAAAATCCGATTAGCAAGCCAATGGCTGCATGTTTATACTTTCTCATTGATTGCTTTTAAATATTTAAGATATAATTCAAGGTTGAAATTCGTTGAAATTTCATAATGCCATCTTCGGCGAGTCCAAAATTGCAAAATTGCTGCAAAGGTTGGTTGTTGTTTATTAGTATTTTTCATAATAGTAATGATATTGAGATAATAATTGTTCTTGATATCCGTATTCATTTGGCGATTCCTCGACCAATTCAATAACCATATTGGCAAGTTCTTTGGAAAGCTCACGATCTGGAAATATTTGCTTTTCAACTCCTTTAAATTTTTGAGTTAAATAAATATGTTCAATTTCGCAAGTTACAACATCATCATCTTCTTCAAAATGATAATAAACTTTTGCTTCAAATTCAATTTCATCATCCATGCAAAGCCAAGTAATGGTTCCGCAATAATCTTCGATTTCGATTTCTTTGTTCATGTTGTTAGTTTTTAATTAAAACCTTGGCCACAATAAATCATGGCCTTGATTTTTTCTTGATTAATAAAAATAATGTATTTAAGCAAACTTTTCATCGTAGAATTTTTTTGCCAATTCAAGCGATGTTAAAATTTCCGGCTTATTTAATTTGCCATCATAATAACCATTTTGATAAGCATAATAAATTGATTGTTTCTGGTAAGCTTGTAAGCTTGCGATTTGTACGGCATCCAATTTGATTCCATTTTCTTCAAATAGATCGATGCATAATTGTAGTGTTGTTTCTTGTTTCATTGTTTTTCGATTTTGATTATTAAATTATCATTCTTTTGAATTAGTATTTTTACATGATCTTCATCATATGCTTCAACAATCCTTGTTTGGATTACAAGCGGGGAACCTGGCCGCAACCAAGTTTTGAAAGTTGCTTTATATTTAAACAACATTTTCGGGGAAATAGTTTGGAACTTCGCAAAGTTCAATAATACTGTTTGTAATTTGTACGGCTTTATCAAGCTTTGCTTCGTAGGCAAAAACTTTCATTTCACCGGAGTTAATCATTGCGCAAATTACTTGCGTTAAAATTTCATCTTTGTTCATAACGTGTTTTTTAAAAAAGTTAATATTGGAAATATATTTGTAATGAGAGCAGCAATCAAAATCGCCGCAATAAAGACTTTGGAAAAATAGATTTCATTTTCTCCAATTGGTGTAAAATAGTTAAATAGTTTTTTCATGGTGTTTTTTATTTGTTGTTGTAAATATTACACATTTGAATAAATCTTTTTCTTGGCAATTTTCTAAATTGTTCAATTGTCAATCCGTTTGCTTGTGCTATTAAAAGCATCTTTACATTTAATTCGGCGATTGTTTTCATAATGTTCGTGTTTGTTTTATTTTGTAAAGTTACATAAACTTTTCATATATGAAAATAATAATTAACATTTTTTGTTAATTTATAATCATTCTAAATAAGTAAGTGCATTTTGTAACCATCTACAAGGGGACAATTTGTCCCCAGGTTGAAAGTAAAACATATAATCAAGGTAAATTGCACCCTTGAACATATAACAAGGGTAATTTTTACTTAATAATGTAATAAAGTAAAATAAAACAATTAATTTGTGGCCGCAATTTGCGACTGCAACCGATAAATATTATAATAATTTGGGGAATTAACCAACTTGGCGGGAATAACGCCAGGTTAAAACCTTAAAAAATTTGCTATTATTAAGGTTATACCCTTAAAAACATTTCTATTTAATTAATGTAGCAATTTTTGCCCCTTATCCTTTATCAAAATGTCAAGTTTTTTGCGCGCTTTACTTGAGATAATCGGAATAAAACTGATAATGTAAACCATAACTATCAAAAGTATCGGGTTTTGGAAACTTTATTTTGTGTTATTATTCATAAAAAGGGCGGTTGCTTCTAACTTCCGCCCCTTAAAACAACACTATGAACGCCAAATATAATTAAAAGATATGAGTTAACCGCGCAATTTGGCCAAATTCTTTATGATGGATGAATCCTTCGACCGCTTTTGGAACTCCAGTATAACCATTTTTGTGGTGCCATGCATCGGTTCCGGAAGGGGAACGCAATGTTTCAAAAGTGCAACCAATCATATCGCGGGATTGTTTATGATGAACATGATGGCTGTAAATGTAACGGTGTTTTGTTTCACTCCAAAGGATTGGAAATTCGGTTGCCAATAACATTGGAAGATTTTCAACCTTGGCGCCATCGCCATGAGTTGTGCCAATTAAATTTTTTCCGTACTTAAATGCTTTGCGGTGTAGCAAATCAACATTGAATTTGATATTTGATTTAGCAAAATGCGCTTCAATTAATTGCATCAAGAAAAATCCATGAGTTAAATCATGGTTTGAAGGATTATAGACAACCTCAACTTCCGCAAAACTCATCAATTGTTCCAACAAATCAATGTAAAGATTCTTTGCCATAATAAAATTTTGATGCCATTGGCCATCCGTATCTTGTGGCGTTCCGGCATTTGTGCTTCGCTTGTTATTATCGGTGTGTAATATATCATTTCCTGCAACGAATAAGACTTTATCAATAGTAAATCCTTTTGCTTTGTCTAAAATGCCTTGCATCCCTTCTTTTGCGCGTTTAACGGCAATCTGGCAATTGTAATCTTCGCCGGTTTCAAAGGCCGTTGATAGTTTACCAATATGTAAGTCTGCAATATCAATAATAAGTAAATGATCATCCGGGCTTTTATTAGTTTTTATTGCTGTATATTTTGGCGCATATGCTTTCACTTCGGCAATGGCTTGATCCTTGATTTTTTGAATCTCATTTAACTCTTCGGCTTTAAAGTTTGGATTCTTAAAGAACAATGAAGCTTCTTTTGTTTTTAACCAACCATGTTTAACATCTTTATCATCAACCCCGGCTTCATCGGTTGCATTCTTGATGCCACGATATTGCATGAGAATTTCGATCTCATCCTTTTTCAGGCGAAATCGTGCGCTTGTATTTTTCATAAAATTTAGATTAATGATTTTTTTGCGTACTTCCAAAGCCAAGCCAGGAGCAATCCAATTGCAACCCCGACAAATAATAAATTTAAATTGCCTTTTGGCCGCTTGCTCTTTGCTTCCGATTTTGCTTTTTGCCCTTCGCTTTTTGCCTTGGCTTTCTCAACAACTCGATCTTTATAAATTGTCTTTAACTGAATTTTATATTTGTATTTGATTTCGGTTCTAACTTGCCATTTGGTTTTGGGAATATAAACATTTTTGTAAATTATAATGGTGTCTTTGGTAGTAAAAAATTTTTCCCAAACAATTGTGTCGTTTACAATGTAAGGAATGGAATCTAAAGTTGTTATTCTTATTGTGTCCGATGTTTCGGCGCATTTAAATCCCTTCTTTGTCGCTTGGTTAATATGATAATTAACGGAACAGCTGCAAAGCATTGCTATCAAAATAAATAATATATATTTCATCCTTGTCGTGTATAAGATTTAACGTAATTTTTACTTGATTTAAGCTTGCTTGTCTTTGACTTTGCATGAACGCCAGGCCGTTTTACTTTCGGCTTGATCCTTTTGGTTGTATCTTGTTTGATTTTAGCCATTAATATCGCTTGATATTATTAAAGTGTAAGTAAAATGATTGCCATGGATCTCTTTTGCCCGGTTAATCAAAACCATAAAATCATTGAAATCTTTTGTACGCTTAAATACTTGGCAACCTTCGCTCCAATTCTCAACAAAGTTTGAAACGGTTCCGGCTTTGTGGATATTAATTCCAAACATTCCAGTATCTCGAATTATTTCATCAAAATCCATATCGCGATTTTTATCCCTCCAAACCGTTACATCCCCCAACCTTTGGCAAAGCGCTTGATATTTCCCTTGATGCATTGAAACAGCGTAAACGCCGCGGTATTGATCCGGAACCAATCTGGCAACGCCCCCGGAATTATGAAATTGCATAACTCCTTTTTTTCCCGGTTCCGTAGTTGCATCCCATTCATGATAAAACCATTCGCCGTTAATCTTATAAGACAAAGTTAATTTATCATCGAAAAGATTTGTAACTTTTTGCCCTGGTGTTGCATTCCGAACTCCCACAATATTAACATCATAATCTTTTGCACCATTAAACCAAACATATCCTTGCGATTTTACGGCCTTTTCAATTTGTTCTTTTGAATACATCTTATTTTTTTATTTTATCAACATCATCTTTTAATTCCGCGCCCCTTTTTAATAGATTCTTTAAGCTATCCCAAATGTTCAATCCGTAGATTATCTTGTAATTCTCCGAAATGGAAATCAACTCGATGCTGCAAAGCGTTAATGCTGTTATTTTGGTAACCATTAAAGGAACGGAAAAGAATTTTAAAACAATTGCATCCAGGATCCAGTAATCAATCAAATACAACATAATAACAGCGCACTCATATAATGCTAATTTTGAAACAATAGCGGAAAGCTTCCGCGATGTAATTGGTTGCTTTAATTTTTTAGCTTTCCAAACTCCAGTAATAGTATCGATAAGGATTAAAAACCCAACAAGAAAAATAATGCCCGATATTGGCAAAAAAAACGCGGTTATAATGCTAATCAAAGTAAATAAATTGGATTGTATGCTTAATAATAATATTGCTAATTGTGCTTTCATTCTTCAATCAATTGTTCAATTAATATAAAATTTAAATATGCATTGAAGGTTAATCCAACCATTTTTAAATATAATGCATCTTCAAAAAATAAAACGCCGGTTGTAAGGTAACCAAATATAAAGAATAAAACGCTCCAAATTTTTAAATGAATCATATATAATATGTTTAATTGTTCTTAAAATCATAATTATCAAACGGAATGTTGCACCAGTTCTCCGTATCGTATATGTTTACGGCGAGTTCCATAGTCCATCCGGCCGTCATATCTTGTGAACGGTTGATGAATGGAGTTGTTCCGATTGTTCCTTCAATATCAAGGAATTCATCAAAGCGCCATTGCTTGAAAGTTGTATGTATATCCTTACAAATGGAAATGCAATCCGAATGAATTTCATTTATTTGATCGTAATCGGATTGGTTGTATTTATCGCATATTGTAATTATGGCATTTATTCCAACATTGAAATCGCCAATTTGCGAAGGTTGTAAAGAAACAACCATCATTGGATAAGTTACGGCATCGCGGGAAACAGCATCCAAAAATTCCCCAAAGAAAAAGGAGTTAATTTGCCGGTGTTCGGTTGCGATCAGCTCGAACTCCTTCCGTAGTTGGTTTAATGTTTTTTCCATAATTATTTAAGTATTTTTTAAGCTGTTCAATTTGTTTCTTTGATGCTTTAAACTTCATATAATAAAATTTATTGGAGTATAACCGGAACGATCCGCAAGCATATCTTCGGAACAAGCTCCAGGCGATGTTGTTGAAAGATTATATTCAGGATATAAAGTTTGATTATCCGCTCTTAAATGAACGATTAATCTTTCTTTGTAGAAATATGCATCTTTTCGCAATTGATCCCGCAAAGCGCTTGTTTCGGCATCTGTATTCGGTGTTTGATTCTCATCTTGAATCCTTCCAACGGATTTATTGGTTAATTTCTCATTCAATAAAAGCGCGCATCTGTAATCAACAAATGCAACCAAGCAAGGCGTTACAAAATCATTCATTAAATCCAAGTAAGGTTGAGTCCAGGTGTTTGTATTAACGCGTAATAATAGCGCTTTAAATAACGGTGTTGTTAATGCCGGTTGTAATTGTATATCCTGGCTTCTTTTAATAGCAACCGCCAATAATTTAGTATCCGTATTCATATGAATAAGGCCAAGTTTCTTTAAATTGTCAACGCTTAATAAATAGTCCATAATTTTATTTTTGTTTAATTACTAATTGTTGTTGCCATTCATGGCGGCACCATGGCGTTGTTGCTCCAGTATCCGGATTTGTGTACCAACCGCCGCGATAAGTCCAAACATTGCGATCAACTCGCGTTGAAATTGTGTTTATATCATCCCTTGTAAAACTTCGGTTTAATTCAAGTAACTTTTTACAAAATTCCCTTGATTCAGTTTTAACCGCCGGAACATCGGTTCTTGTTTTATAAGTATAACGAACTTCAAACTCGGTTGTTTCAATTTCCAAATCACTAATTAATTTATCGCCAAAATCTGTAATGCTTCCTTTGGTATATAATTCCCAGGTTGATAATTGATTTATTGAAATTGCAACGGTTTTAATATCGGATTTCAAAGCTTTTGCAATTGATGCCGCATCTTCGCCATTATTCAACAAACTCAAAACATTCTTATCAAAATCTCTAATTTTCAATTTGATTTCTCCAATTGTTTCAAATAACATATCTTGGCGCGAGAATATCTCTTCGCTTGGTGTATCCCAAGCAATTGGCATTGATTTAACCACAATAAAATTATCTTGAGATTCTCCAAACTCTTCAAATATCTTTAATTCTTTATCCGAAAATGCATCATGCTTGCATTTTGAAAATGCATTTGTTGGCAATCCAACAATTTTACGAGCTTGAGTTTCATCAATGGAAGGAAATGATGCCAAAATTATGTTTAACGCGGCATCTTTTGTAAGGATTCCGGTATTAATTTGGGCGGCAACTTCAATTAATGAAGCAATTTGCGCTCCATTTAACGCGGATTTTGCAACATCAACCGCAGCAACATCCACAATTGGAGTAATGGCTGCCGGATTTGTTGAATCAAGAACTGCATTTGCATCGGTTTCTTCAATAAGTAACGGCATAACATCGGTTAATTTTACGGTTCCAACATAACCGCCAAGCTTCGCCATGTAATTAATCATCCATTCAATGCGCTTTTGCCTTGCGGAAACGTACGTTGTTTTAAATATCTCAAATAAATCCGCACTTTCCGCAGCATTAAATGAACCGGTTTGAATAACTCCAAATAAGGTTGGCGCGGTTACACTATGTGCAACCAATATATTTTGTTGAACGGATTGCGCGGTTACTGAATAACGCTTATCAAGATCATTGCCGTTTAATTGTTGAACGCTTGGGGCTAAATCCGCGCCATCGGAAAAGGTTATAATAATTTCCCCGGCATCTTCAACGGATTGCGTACGGCCTTTGATTGAATCAGTAATCCTTCGCAGCTCTTCGCTTGATTCCGGGAATCCGCTTGGCATATTTATTAAGGTACCGGATTTGAATCCATTTTGCAATTCGTACATATGAAATTTAGCAATATCAACATCGGTTTGAATCGCTGTTAATCCCCCTTGATAAGTTGGCTTCGGATAAATTCCTTTTTCTTTGCGAGATTTCTTTGCCGGTTCCTTGTAATAAAGAACAAATTGCCCAACCCGGTTATTTTCATCCAGGGCGGGGAACATTCGTAAGTTAGTTTTTTCCGAAGATTGTTGCATTGCGCTCCAATCATCCGAGATGTAATACATCTTTTCATCTTCGCTCATTCGAATGCGATCAACATCCAAATATTCCCACAAAGCAACGCGAGTTCCTTCCCGGTTCCAAGTACCTTTAACACAAAAACCCCCGAACATCTCAAAATCAAAAGCCATTTGTTCGGCAATCTCATTCATATCAAATGCCGAATATTGGTTGCGGATAAATTCATCCATGTTCCCGGATACCGCTTCAAGTCCATTGCCGGCAATATAAAAAGTTTTTGTTTTTATAATTCCTTGATGCCAAGCGCTTCCATTATATAAATCAATCAAGAAATAAGGATAATCATTTTTCTTTCCCCACTTTACAAATCCAAGTTGGCGATCTTTTTCTTCTTCTGGTAGCATGAAATCTTTTCGAAAAGATAAAGATGTCATTTTGATTTTGTCGTTATTCATATATTTCAAAAGTTATTGGCGATTCATAAAAATTATTTGCAATTGCAGCTTCAACCACTTCGGCGCGGCCGGTTTCAACCAATCCTTGCGATAATGTTGGATCCAAATTTATTGCGCTTGTTTGTTGGTAAATATTGTACACATAAGAACCGTTATAATCAAAAGTCAAATCAACGCCATCAATCAAAACAAATTCATCAAAGCGCAAAGTTGCAATGCTTACATTCGTTAAAATGCAAAAATAAGATTTGAAGCTTTGTTCGTGGATGAACTCAAATAGATAGTTCGGCGCCGGGATTGTTGTCAATTCCGTTACCGTTACCACTATCGGCGTGCTTCCGCTTCTTTGTATTATCAACATACTTAATTAATTTTGGTTGATCATTGTCATAAATGTAAAATATCCCCAGGTTCATGTATAATTCGCCTTCGCTTTCTTCAATTGTGTAAAATCTTTCTGTTAATTTACTCCAACATCTTGCTCCAATATACTCTTTTTTTATTTTCATAACGTAAATATAAACAAAAAAAAAGGAAAGGAATATATTTTCCCTTCCCTTTTATGATAAACTAAACTAAACTAATTAAACAGATGGCGATTGTTGGCCAGATAATGTTGCAAAAATTGCAGCGGTTACATCTGGAACTGGTTCGTTTTCCATACCATTCAAAACAATTACATGGCCTTTTCTATCTCCTTTGGTTACGCCGCTTGTGTACTCATTCGCATCCGCAACTTGTAATCCTTCGCCAAAACCAAGGGCAACAATTGATCCATCCGCGTTCTCAACCAAAGCAACAACTAAATTTTGAGCAAGTAAATGAAGCTGCGCTCTCAATTCTTTTGTATCCGAAGCCAAAATCATTGATAAACTTTCTTCATAAAAAAGCGTTCCATTGTCTTTATTAACTTTGATTGGCGCTGTATAGCTTGACAAATTCGATTTTAATTTATATCGAAATGTTTCGCCGCTAACCGTTAATGTAGTAATTTGATTATTTACAACGGCGCTGTTAACTATCTTACTTATCGGAAAGATTATAACCGATTTGATCCCTCCTTTTCCATTTGTACAAACGCGGTCATTATATCCCGCTGTCATATCACATAAACCCATTTTCTTTTCTTTTTTTTTAAAGGGGAATTTTCATCCCCTTAATTATTAATTAAATTATATTGGCGAAGATGTTCCGTTCCATACTCCAACGTTATTCAAGAAAGGAACTTGAACTCCAGCTCTGAATTTTGAACGAAGATAAATCAAATCATCATCAAAAGAATACCAAAGATCATAAGATTCGAAATCGCTTGATAAGTCAGTTCCAAATACAAAGTGAGATGAACGGCCAGTATAGATGTTATCTTTACCATTTAATCCGTTTACTTTAACAACTCGCATGTTTGTTCCTGGTAGTAAAATCTCATCCATTGTAGCGATTGCAGTTGGATCGTAATTGAACAAGTTCAAAGTTACAAGATTTTTTAACAAAAAGTTAAATGATTCACGTCCGCAAAAGCAAATGAAATCTTGAGATTCCGCAACGTTCGCCGGTGTATTTGAGAAACATGCATAAAATACATCATATGCATTTGATGCTGTTAAAGATGCAACCGCTGTTGGATTTAAATCAACACAACCCGCAGCTGTTGTAAGCAACTTACAAAATCCATTCATGAACGCAAGGTTACCACTTCCAGAAACTTTGTTTCCTTTCCAAATTAATTTGTCAAGTTCGAATGCATGAAGCTTCAAAAGGTAATCTGTGATTTGTGCCTCAAATGGAAGGTTTTTATCTTCGGCCATTGCGCCTGGAGTCAATGCAATTTGCGCCCAAAATCCCGCAAGATCTTTTTGGCAAAATGATTTCATATATCCAAGAGTTTCAACCGCGATATCTCTTTGCGTAAAAACTGTATTCCCGGAATTTGTCATTGTGCAATCGCCAGCTTGGTAAACAATTGAATCGTTCATTAAGTTTAATGCTTCCGATCCTTTTATTCCTTGTTGAATTGCAATGTATTTAAGTGTTTGCGCTTCCGTTACGGAACGAACAATTAAATCTTGTCTTGTTTCATCTGTGTAAGCGGTCAAACCGGATACATCATATGAGAAATTATTGCTAATATACTTTTTTAAGCTCATTTTATTTATTTTTTAGAATTTATAATTTATTATACTTTTTTAACCATTCTTGGCGCGCTGTTAAGCTGCCAACTTTTGCGAATTTTTCGCTTTCATTTGTTGCATTTATTGGAGCGGATTTGAATGTTTCAAAATCGCTTTTCAATGTTGCAAACTCATTTACTAAATTTGTGTTTTGATCCGCAATAACTTTCATCATTTCGGCAACCGCTTCAAAGCTTGTTGCGAATGAATTTAATTTCGCGTCAATAATCAATTCCACTTTTTCCGCACTCATTTGCTCTTCAACTGGAGCTTCTTCGGATGCTTTTTCTTGAACAACTCTTTCATCAATTATTTCAGTAATGATTCCTTGAGCATCAACAACAATTGAAAGCCCTTCAAGATCGCCGCTCAAAGCATGCGTTCCTTCGGGTGCCGGGATTGTTTCGGTTTCTGTAACTATAAAAACCGGTTGGCCAACTTCAAGAGAATCAAATTCAACAATTGTTCCATCCATTAAAGATGCTTGTTCAAACTTTTGTTTCTTGGCAAATGACAATTTCATTTCCGAAATTAAGTCAAGAACCGCTTTAAAATTTTTATTCATTTTATTTCTGTTTAAGTATTATGTTTTCTTGTTCGTAAATTTTGTTTCAAATCAAGCAACGCTTGAAATATCGATGCCATTTGTTCATCTTCTTTTGCATCCATTAAATTGAATACTCCTTCAATTGAAAAGCCATTGAACTTCCCTTCTTTTGCTTGGTTGAATAATTCTTTGTCGGTTACTTTGTAGCTAACAATCCAAGAACCATCATTCGCATCTTTGAATCTTTCAGGCGCTGTGAATCCTTTTTCATTATCTATTTGATAAGAATGAATCATATAAATTCCTTTAACAACTTTGGAAGGATCATGATCCAGGTTAACATTGTTAAAATTTTCTTTTCGCGCATAATCAAATATTATATCCTTTACCGCTTGTTTGGTAAAAACAACATAATATTCTTCGGCTGTTTCTTTTTCATATCGATAAATTGGAGTATCCGCGGAAATTGCAATCCCGGTTATAACTTGTTCTTCTTCATTAAATTCAAAAGCCATTTGCTTTGAAAAAGTCATAAAGTTTTTTTCATGCGCCGGTTCCCCAACAAGTGAATTAAATGAAACGGTTGTTTCGGAATCCAATAGATCAATGCTAATTTCGTAAATTGGTAAATCTTTTATCATATATATTATGTATTTTTGTTCGATGAATTTTGTTTATCCATATAAAAAGCGTTCCGAAGAGTTTGAACTCATCCATTCAATCCGTTGGATTCGAATGAGTTTTCCCCTGGCGAATGTTTATGTTGTTGGCGATTATTTCCCGGATGTTATTCACATCCCTTGCAAACAATTTAATAATATCCGCGGTTGCGATGTTACGAATAAGATGCTAACTTTTGCAAATCAAATTGGCGGTAAATTCATTTATATGAATGATGATTTCTTTTGTACTCCAAATTTAAAACCCGAAAATCCAATTTATAAGGGAAATCTAATCATAAATGAATTACATCCCCCGCACTATCAAACCGCCGCAATGAATACCCTTGAATTTTTAAAGTATTATAACCGGCCAACTTTGAACTATGAAACTCATTCGCCGGTTTTAATGGATTCTAAACGCTTAATTAAAACATTTGAGCAAGTTAATTGGAAGGATGATAATCATTTCATTAAATCAATCTATTTAAATTCTAATGTTCCAAAGAAATCCATTGAAGGATTCAACTGTAAAATCAATTCATCCAACATTCCAACGGCTTTGCAATATTTGGATGTTCATGGATGCTTTTCAACCGGTAAAGCGTTCCTTGATGATGCCGGGGCAACCTGGATTAAAACTTTGATTTTGCCTCCGCAACCATAACATTGTTTTGCACTTGAGAAATATCCGATTCCAAAACAAATACTTGGCCGGTTGTTGGTGTATTGCTTCCATTTCCAAGCAATCCCGCGGTTGCGGTTGTTGTTGCCGGTGTTGTTGGCGCAAATTGTTCCCCGCTTGCTCCAGTAGAACCGCCGCCACTTGAAAAGCTTGGCATTGATGGCGCGGTACCGCCTTGATATTTTGAAGCTGCAACAACGGCCAATTGCGCAGCTCCAAGCGCGCCGGTTGCAATTGCAAAAGGTATTCCGGCCGGGGCGCCGCCATTTTCCGCAAGCGATTTTACAACGGCTTCGGCGGTTGAAATAACAATTGATGTCATTTTCATTGCTTTCTCGCGGTTGAATTTTTGGCGGTTTAATTTATCTTCAATATCAAAAGCTTTCTTTTGAACGTTATATTTTGCAATGGCAAACTTTTCTTCAATCGCTGTTTTTTGTTCGGCTGTTAATCCAACAACTGCAAGTTCTTGTTGTTGTTGCGCATCCAAGCTCGCAAGCTCTTGATCCCGGCGGTTGTTTGTTTCTTGAATCTTTTGATCCGCAGCTTGATTGATTACGGCATTTATTTCATTGGCAAATGCTTGGGCTTTTTGCGCTCCTTCAATTATATTAATTAACCCTTGATTATCTTCTTCAAATTGTTGCTTTGCAATTGCCTTTGCGGATTCCGCGCCTTTTTCTTTTATGCCTTTAATCTTCTTTTGCTTTTCTTCTTCAAGTTTAATAAGTGCAGCATCATGTTGTTCTTGAGTTATTTTCTCATTTGCATTCGTGCTGTTTAACAATTCCAATAACCTGGCCTTTGCATCGATATCTTCAAATTCAATATTGGCAAGCGCTTTTTCTTGTTCATTCAACATTATATCATTCAAGAATTTTGCGGTGTTTCTTTTTTCTGTTTCATTTTTGGCCGCCTTATCTTTGTCAATCTTGGAATATTTATCATTTATTTCTTGAATCTTTTCCAACCTTTGAACTTCCGTAATATCTTTTTGATCAAATGATTTATTAATATCATCGATTTCAAGTTCTTGAGCGGATAATTTTAACCTTCTTTTATCTTCATTTAATTTGGTTGTTGTTAAATTCATTAAATCAAGTTCGGCTTGAGAAAAATTCTTTTCTCCTTTTTCCATAACTATTTTTAAATTTGCCCGATATTGTTCTTCATTTATAATTCCTTTTTTTAATGAATCTTCAATAATATCAATTTCATTCTTGTTTGCTTTCTTAATTAAATCATCTCTAAAATCGCCATAAGTTTCATCCAATATTGCAAGCTGTTTTGCTTTGCCTTCATTCATCATGGCAATTTTTAAATCTTCAGCGCTTTCAATGGCGCTTGTTTCCCTGGATAATTTATCTTGAATTATATCCGCAGCTTTTGAAAGCGCATCATTTTGTTCATCAATGGCTTCCTTATTTTTATCAACTGCTCCGGTTGATGATCTTGTTTGTTCAACAAATTTTTTGCCGCCATTTGTTAACACATCAATTTGTGAGCTTGCTCCACTTGCGGATAAACCCAAAGACAATAAATCATTTTCAATAACTTTTAATTGAGCATCTGAATCCGCAATTATTTTTTTATTTTTATCATCACTATAATTTATTTTTGGAGCATCAGTTCCGCTTGCTGATTTTGGCTTAAATTTATTAAGACTAATTGACGCCGCGGCGTTGTTTTTTTTAATTGTTATTTCATCTTGCTTAGCAATTAATTCTTGAATTTTTGCATCATTCTTTTGCAATTCATATTTTGCCCTTTGATATGCAATATAATTTTTAACTTCAAGATTTAATGCTGATTGAAATTTTGCCTCGTCTTTTAAATTGGTAAAAGTTGTGCCGTACGTTGAATTAATTTCTTTAATTAATTTTTTTCTTTCGGCGCTTCCATTATTAGTTGCTTTTAATCGAGCTATTAAGGAAACAAAACCAACGCTTTGTTGACCAATTGATTTGCTTTCTTCTTTCGCGGCATCCGCAGCGGCTTTTTGAGATTCTTTTAATTTATCCGATGCTTCACTTGCACCCATTAATTTGCTAACTAAAAACCCAACCCCAACAACAAGCGCTCCAACTCCAGTTGTAATCATTGCAACCTTCAAAGCTTTCAAAGCCCCGGATGCAAAAATTGCGGAACCTCCAACGGCGGTATTTGCCCCGGATAAAATCCCTTCGCCGGCTGCGGCTTGTGTTGCGGCGGCTGCCGAATCCTTCATTACAAAGTTCTTTATCTTTTCAATGGCAATTCTTAATTGAATACCAAGAACGGCATCGCTATTTAAGGCCAATGCAACCTGGTTAACAGCATTCGCAATTCCTTGAGCGGCTTGCAACTTAACCATTGTTTTGGTTAATTGTTCATTCTCTATTCCAGTTAATGCAATCGCCCCGGATAGTCCTTGGAATACCGCAGCGCCGGTTCCAATGCCGGCAATAGCCAAATCCAATCTTTTGAAATCGGATGATGCAACTTTTGTTTGCGCTTGAAGATCTTGAATCCGGTCTTTTAATGCACCCGCTTGGTTAATGGCTTGCCGGCCAACAACGGATTCTTCTCCAGCTGCAATAGCAACTGATTGATATTCCCGAATAACTCTTGAAAGCTCGCGGATACCAAGCCCCCCGGCTTTAACTTTTTGATCAATGGCAGCAAGCTTCGCGGCGAAATTATCCGAACCCTTTGAATCCGATTGGATTGTTTTTGTTTGTTGCAAATCCTTGTTGAATCCTTGGATTGCTTTATCCGCTGCATTGATATCCTCAACCGAGTTCCCGGTGTCAACCCTTAATTTAAATACCGCTTCTTTTGTTGCCATAATTTATCCGATTCTTTTCATTATTACTTGAGCGCTTGGAGTCAATACTCCAGTAAATGCCGATTCTGTTATTAATTCAAAATTCGCTTTTTCCATTATGCAAATAATTGTTACAACATCCGCAGCATTCATTTGCACAAGCCAACTCGTTTGAAATGACATATGGTGGTTATTGGTTGGCGGGTTTAAATGTTTTGAACTATCCGCAACATCGCTTCCGTTAATTGTTAAATAAAAGCCAATGTTAAAATTTGCATTGCCTCCATTATTTAAAATTGTTGCGGTAAAATCCAATTGATAAATTCCGGCTTGAACCGTTTCAATTGCATATGGATGTGGCAAGTTTATAAAATTAGAAAAGCCAGTACCATCAAATAATATTTCTGTTGGCGTTCCCGCTCCAAATGTTTGATTCGTGGTTGAATACGCGGAAATATAAGAGTTTAATGAATAAAATCCTTCATTCATATAATCCATACTAATTTTTTTACTGTCAAAAGCCACGCCATTATCATAAGATAATTCCATCCAATCACTTGACTTTAACGGCTCATCCGCTTCGGTTAATTCACTAATTTTCTTGTTTGCCATAATTATTCTATTATTCTTAAGTTAGTATTTTCTTCTATTTCTCTAATTTCATCCGCTTCGGTTATTCGATAAAATGTTTCCGGTGGTGGTGTTGCGGCGCTATCCCCTTGTAATATGCGAATCAGTTCGATTTCCGTTGATTGTTGTTTACCAGGATCAAAATCTTTTATGCTTTGTAAGCGATAAACAACGCCATCAATTAAAATTAAATTCTTGAAATCCAATTGATTGATGATGGATGAATTTAGCATTACGCTTAAAGTTACAAGCTTGCCATATCTCGAAACAATTTCCTTGATGAATGTTTCATGATAAGCGTAAAGATTGTTATTTGTGTACGCCGCCGCCGTATAAAACACAATATCCGGAACGCCAAAATTCAAATCAAAAGTTGGATTTGGAATCTCATCTAAATGGCCAACGTAAGGTTGTGCAACAATCGTTGAATCTATATTTGATCCGTTCCTTAATTTCCAAGTTGCAACCCTTAATTCTCCAAGTTGAACAATGAACGGCTTGCCTTTTTTTGGAACAATTTGCCCGGTTGCCGATTCGCTAAAATTTACATCAAACGCTCGCGGCATTATTAAGGTTGTTGTTGGAATCAAAGCAAGGGGCTTTTGAGAAAATGGAACTTTTAAATCGGTGTTGCTTGTTGCATATTGATTTTGAGAATTAAATAAAAAGGATCCGTATTGTTCGCCGTATTCTGTTAAATATTTTTTGTTATAATAATCATCTTCGGTTTCAAATCCAAAATTATAATTTTGCGCTGCAATGTTTAAGGTTGGTTTTACTTTTATTTCCTTTGAGCGATCAACCAAATAACTCCAATCAAGCGCGGCATTTGAATCATTATAAAATTCATTCAATGGTTCGATTTCAATAATTGTTGGATCCGTATTTTTTGGCCTCAAATATAAATTGAACATTGTAATCAATCCCTTGAAAAATACATCGCCAGTCATATCCGGCAAAAATTGATTAATCCGAACCGTATCCCCAGGATTAAATTGTTGAATTTGTTTCTTTATATTTAAATCAACCCCACTTGATGTTGCGGTAAATTGAACAGTTTGATTAACAGTATTTGAAAATACAGAATTATCGGTTAAAGTAAGGAATGTTTTTATTTCAAAACTTAATTCATCATTTTGCAAAAGATTGATTGATGATAAAAAAGTAAATGTTTCGGTTGTTGTTGTTGTTGTTGTTACATTTGTTTGTCGCGTATAAATTTGATTTGAACTAATTACAACATTATTTTTTTTGACAATAAAAAAAGTTAGATATTTTGCTCGAATCGAAGGCGCGCCCCCTGGTGTTTTTATCAATGTAATTATATGGCTGCCATTATATTCAATGTTAAAGATTCCAAGCGATTTTGCTTTGAATTTAAATGGCAATGTTGTTAATGTTTGAGTGCTTGGATCACTTGTAATTGAAACATCAACATTATCAACCATAACGGTTGGATTTTGAAATACTTGTTGCGTAACTGAATTAAAACCAAGCGCCGTTGCGCTTGTTGTTGATTGATTCATTATAAACCCGCCAGCGTTATTATTTTCGGTTGCCGTAACGCTTGAATTTGTAGCTTGCCCGGATGTTATTTCCGGAAGCGTGCCGCCAGGGAACGCAAGCAATAATCTTTTAAATAATTGTGTTTCAAAGAATGTTGATTCCCAAGTTAATCCAACGGCGGTAAATAATTTTTCAAGTATTCCATAAACAAAAGTTTGCGGCGGTATTTGATTTATTTTAAAAGTGTTGGCGCTTGCCCTGGTATATCCGTAATCAATAAGGCCGTAATAATAACCAATACCAAGCCAATCCGCGCCGGATTTAATTGATGTTTGAACGCCGTTGATTTGATTTAATCCCGAATAAGTTTCCACAATATTGGGTGAATTACAAGCATGATCATATTCGCTAAAATCAAGTTCGTTAATTTTAATCTTTTTCATCAAGGCGATATAATCGATTTGATTGCTTACCATTGAAATCTCAAAGCTCCAAACTCCATTACTGCATTTGCATTCCAACAATTGCGCAATGCCTTCAAATACAAGCAATCCATTTGAATAATATTGGCATGTTGATTTAATGCTTGAATCAAAATCCAAAAACTGCGATTCAACCGCTGTTATTATTTTTTCCCGGGATGTTGTCAAATATACGCTTGCCATCAACGCGCAATTGTTCGCGGTTCCTGGAAGCGTAATTGTTTTGGATTTATTTCCCTTGCGAGATGAAAGATCCTTTACATCCGAGATGTTGTAAGTAAATGGAAACGGCAAAGCTTCATTGATATCAATTAACCGGCCGTTAATATATAATTCGCCGTTCATTAATTAAGTTGTGAATTAAATGAATATGTTCTTTGTATCTCAACAAGTTCTTGAATCAATCCATCCCTTCGGCTTACCTTCAATTTATAACTGGCATTCGTTACATTAACCGGTTCAAAGTTGCCATCCGATTCAAGATAAACTTTCGGCGATTCATATAATTCTCTTACAAGCCATTGTTGAACATCTTCTTTGATCCAATCGGAATTAAGCGTTAAGGTATCTTCGGCGCGCTTGGAGAATGTTGTTGCTTCGCCTTGATATAATGGATAAACATAATCTTCATTATTCCAAACTCCTTTTTCTTTTTCATAACGGTTCCCTTCAACTTTGGTTGAATCGGTTGAAACCAAATCAAAAGTAAATGAATCCCAAACTCCAAACTTATTCAACCAATGTAATCGCCTTGATGGATATCTTTGGCATTCCGTATCGATGTAAATTGAAAAGACTTCGGTTGTTCCGGGATAAGCTCCGATTCCGGATGCATTTGTTCTAACGGTGTAATAAACACAAGTTGTAAAATCGCCGGATGTTAATGATGTATTATCAATTAGTGTTTGCGGGCTTGCATCAAGAACCGTTAATGCTGAAAGAATAATTGTATTTGCCAAGCTTGAAGCGATTTGAGTATTCGCAGCATTATATAAACGAACATTAACTTTTAATGCAATATCATTGCAAATAACTCCAAGGAATACTTTTTCGTTTAATCCGCAAAGATACTTTCTTGATCGTGGCCATGATGTTAAATAAGAAATTGCGGTTAATGGATTTGTTGTTGCAACATTATAATCCAAATAATCCCAGTTCACAAAATCTTGATGGCGAAGAGCTGCATTAAAAACATACTTTGAATCGGATGTTGCATTTGCTTCAATTGCCGGCGGTGTTCCATATTGTTCGTAAACTTTTATATTAACCAAATCAAAAGCGCTTGAATATAAAGTAACAAGCGTTCCATCCGTAATCAATGGCGAAGATAATAATCCCCTTGCGATTTCCGAAGCATTGAACTTGGCATATATTCCATTTTGTTGGAATACTTGATGAGTTGAATGAAGGATTGCATTAACATAAACCTCAACAATATATGAGAAATTTGGTTGCGCTGTTTCATCGCTTGAAAAAGTCCAAACTACCGGATTGCTTCCAGGTGTAAACGCTTGTGGTTGTGTGTGAAAGGTTATTGCCATTTATATTTGTTTAGTTGCTTTATCAAATTTAATACTGAATATTATTCCGGTTACTGCGGATAAATCTTTTGCAATCTTTTCAAGAACCTTATCGGTTATAACATTATCGATTATTTCCTTGGGCTTGATTCCATGTTGCTTGATGTTATATGCAACGGCGTACGCATGGCTCATATCCATTCCCTTCCATTGGCTTATTGCCTTGGCCATGTTTGCCGAAACCCCAGGATAATTGAAAGAGAATCTACTTCCATAATTATTGGAGTTAACTGAATTTACCCCCTCATCTTGATAAGCAAAATAATCATCCGCTCTTATCTCGATTGTTAAATTGCCGGTTGGAAATGGTTGGATTGAAGCTGCAAGGCCGCCGGTATTGTTTGCGTTCTTTTTAGTGTAATCGCTTAAATCTTTTGCCAGTTGATTGCAAACCTTAATTAAAAAAGTTTGATATGCTTTCTCCGGTTGCTTTACCGAACTTTCGGCAATGCCGAACCCTTCCAAGAAATCAAAATTTTCTCCGGCCATTACTTTAATATGTTTTCTTGTTCGGCAATTATTTTAAAATAGTTAATCCAAAATAATGTTTTTATATATGGTTGGCTTGTAATCGCATCCAAACTGCATCCCAGTTCTTTTGATAATCGATGAAGGATTCCCGTCCAAATGAACCATTCTGAATCTTTAATTCTTGAATCATTTTCTTGTTCATCATCTCCGCTCTCAACATCTGGATCGACAAGATAGCGGCTTTCCGCTGTTCGTAATTGTGCAAAAAAAAACCAAAGTAATTCAAGAACTCATCGCCAGGGAAATGCTTCTTGAATAGTTCGTAACGGATTGCGGTTGGATTTACAACCCGGCCTTTATTATCTTCGTGGCAATAATCGAAACCTTCTTCAACGTAGCAAATGGCAAGCGCCCGGCAAGGATCTTCGGCAACATTCTCGATAAGCTTCAAATCAATGATTGCCCCGGTTGTCATATGCGCAAAGTCTTTATCAAAAATATAGTTCTTTCCTTCAATGGTTACTTTGCCAATTGGATCCGAACTTTTGTAAGCGCCCAAAACTTCAAGCATTGAATTGGCCGCGGCTTGAACATCATCAATGTTTCCCTTCTTTATCTTGGTTACGGATTGCCCTGAAAAGATGGAAAGAACCTGGCATTGAAATTCAATCATTTGAACGAAGCTTCGATTCTCATTCTCATTATCTTTGATTGCATCCGCAAGCATGATCCATTTTGTTAATTGATCCGGGGAACAATGTTCGACTTTATTTGGTAGTGTTAAGTTCATCATTATATTTTTTAGCAATTAAATAAGCATGTTCCAACATAAACAGTTCTCGCGGCGAATTTATTATAATTAATACTTTAACGCCCTTACGATCATAAATGTATTGTTGAACAACCATTCGCATCAAGTTAACATTAGGCGCGGATGGCATGGTAAATTCCTTTTCGTTTATAATTCTTTAAGCAATGAACAGCCAAGGCCAATGATATTACGCCATCATCATGCATTCCACTTGGCGCGCTATATTGAACGTTCCTGGTGTTCATGTTGTAAATATAAGTAAAAGATTCGAGTTCATCAACAAGCCATGTTTCATTAATTATTTGGATGCTTCTTTGTTCGAAGCTCATCGCCAAATCTTCGATGATGATTGGCTTGGTTTTACTTGTGGTTGTAAATGGATGAACCAGGTTCCGGCATTTGCCTTGAAGCATCTCATAAAATACATCCCCTTGCTT